>Ga0209624_10000071_pt1 | contig 94974 bp, 81 predicted proteins | sample JacPinW_OM2H0_O1_FD_188565 | JGI IMG/M metagenome (GOLD analysis project Ga0209624, IMG submission 188565) | Forest soil microbial communities from Algoma, Ontario, Canada - Jack Pine, Ontario site 1_JW_OM2H0_O1 (SPAdes) (version 2) | ecosystem: Environmental > Terrestrial > Soil > Boreal... | reverse complement strand
CTGCTGCAGCCAAGCCTCCACGGACGGCCGCGCAGCCATCCGTTCGAGTTCGGCGCGCAGAAACTCCTGCATGGACTTACCTTGCGAAGCAGCACGAGCCGCGAGCTCGTCACGCACTTTCTCGGAGACATCGCGGATAGTGATCTGAATAGTCATGACTTCATATTGCCAGCATTACGGTCATATTGCAATCATGGTCTCGAAGCTTACCCGCGCAACTTGCACAGGTACTGGGCGTGTCTACTCGCACACTCCATGAATGGGAGCAGGGACGCCGCCAGCCCTCGGATGCAGCGAGAGCGCCCTTATGACGATCGCCGCGCACAGGCCTGAGGTCCTTCGTGAGGTCTCCGTTGAGTAGCTGGCACCGGCCGTCCCAACGCATCTCACGCGAAATCGTCACAGCCCGCGCTTCGCGGGGGAGTCCGCACTGCCGGTTTTGCTGGAACTCCCCACAGCTCAAGTAGTTGCGCGAATGTGGCCACTCCAACCCGGGGAGCCAATTGTATATATTTACGGGGCTTACACCGATAAATTAACGTAACTACGAAGCTGACTTGAGGAGTGAGGCTCGGCACCAAGCCGCATTCAACCTCCGCCTCGGTTTGAGTACTTCTCCGTGTCCACGTTCCCCAGGACCTCGCGTCGTAGGGCATCGGTCAAGACGCCAGCCAGCGGCAGTGACATGGCAACGCGGGCTACCAGCATGCGCTTGCCAATCTGATCATTCTGATCGTCTGGATTCCAGCGCTGCGCGCACAAGTCGATCCGCACTACACCGCTTGAGTCAACCCGAATCTCGAAGCTGTCCGCGTAGATCTCACGGCAGCTCGGATCATCGACAAACGACCCTGATAGCGGGTGATGAGGCATTGCCGTCTCCTCGGGTTCTGGGTGGGTGCAACAGACACTTCCAGTATACCGGGGTAGGGGGCGCGCATGCCTGACCACGTCCTGATTCCGGCCAAATTAACGATTGCGCGTATGAGGTCTTCTGAGCCGATCAGCGACGTCCGAAATACGATCTGCCATTGCCAGGCGAAATTTTCTCGGCCTCGCTGTCAGAAACACATCTGGCCACGCGTTGCAGCAACGAGCGTCGCCTACCCGCACCCGTCGGAACTAAGCACTTACTCTCACCTGAATGGTGCGGTATCCACGTACTGTCGTCTTTCTCTGCCTGCCCACGTGCCGCGATACTCCGTTTTGCATTGAGGACACTGAGCCACGACGCAGTGCGCATCGGCAATGCGCACCGCTTCGGGCCAGCCCTGATCGATCGCGAGGAATTGGCTGCACTCTGTGCAGCTCCACCCCTCATACGTCTCGCCGGCCTTCAGCGCGTCCTTGGGCAGGACGTGCACCCGCCGTGGGTTGTCGGCTGTTCCTGCTCGCGGCGCTCGCCGCATCGTGCCCTTGCCCCGACCACGTTTCCTCGTTGGGCCGCTCATGACCGCGCCCTCTTCCAGGGTAAAAGCGAAACCGGGCCTAAGGAGAATCTGTCGGCTTAGGCCGGTTTATCTCAGCCTCAGCTGGTGCGGATTCTTCGCTATCCCGCACGGCCTGGGCTTCGCTACTGCTACGACCTGCGCTGTCTTCTCCGCTGCACTTTGAGCAGCGCAGCCGCGGCGCCAGGACGCTGAGAAATTGCCCGAAGCAATCGTCGAGCTTTTTGATGTGAGTGAGCACCCGCACCCCCCAAATGGCGCGGACAGCAGAGCGCGTGTGTCCCCTGCAGCATCGCCGCCGGGCGACGACTGGATATCGTGCGCACGCACGCCTGGCGCGGGATCTTCGGGACTCACGAAATCGGCCCTCAGCGAGACATGAGCAGCTCCATTGCCGGGGCAGCGATTCCTGCCAGGATTGCGCCTAGTATCAGCAGGACGACGCCCGTGATGACGCTGAAATTTTCATGGATGCGGGCGTGGGTATGATGCATGTGGTCTATGTTGGGCCGCACGCCAGGTTGGCCCTGGACAGCGATCGTCTTCGGCGGCATCTCATCCAGTGCTCCAGCGGGTCCGCGTGCAATGAGTCGCAGGAAGGTCAGAGGGATCCCGAGAAGAGTAAGCACGCCACCTCCGAGCCACAGCCATTGGCTGCGACTCGTAAGGATTGCCGCAATGATGCTGGCAGAGGTGACGACAAAGCCAACCGCAAGGCCCGGAAGGGCTCGCTTGAAATACGCGCGTACTGACGTGCGATACGTCATCGGTTTTGGCATGTTCGTGGACATCTCCACTCCTTAATACAGCGACCCGCGCCGGCGAGCCACCGTGAGCCGCTCTGCGAACGCCGCAACGTGCCATACGTCCTGAGCGGACCCTGTCAGTGATTTTGGCCGGCAAGGCTCATCAGTACCTCGTCGTAGTTTTTCGCCCCGCGCACGATTCCTTCCTCAAACCTTACATTCCATCGAGTACGCCACATGAGCGCTCGCAGCGCAGTGTCGGCCGCCGCTGCAGCGTCTGCGACCTCGTCGGCCTGCTTTTGGTTCATTACCCAGGTGTCCCCCGTCTTGTCCGGGGTCGTTGACGCGTAACGGGTACGCAGTGCGTCAATTCGCTCGCAAGCGAAAGCAAAACGATCCCTCGCTACCGCCTGTAGGTCGTAGTTGTGAGCCAGACGGGCATACATGCGCGCTTCCGTAACGGGCAGGCGGATGATCAGCCCGGCATCCCTCGCAGTTACCCAAACCGCGTCTGAGGGCGCAAAGTACTTTGTCTTTACGGCCGGGTCCGTACCATTTGCGCCAAGCGTTCCGGGGATGCACGGCGTTGACGGCAGGTTGATTGCGGTTTGACCAGTGGCCGGGATCGGCTTGGTCGCCGCAAGGACACCTCGAAACCACGCTGTTTGTGATTCGAGTCCAAGATCCGTTATCAGGATGTCCCGATTGCGCTTGGCCTCCTCGAGCAGATCGTACTGCAGCTGGTGACGCTGCTTTATGTGATGCAGGCTCTCGACGCACTGTTCAAGCGCGATCGCAATCAGCAGGCCGATCGTGATGATCGCGATATGGATGAAGAAGTCCCTCCACGTGCGGACGGTGGAGTGGAGAGCGTGGACATCTAGCATGGGCGCTGGGATCCCCGGGGTGGAAAGTGTTTCCGCATCTGGGAGCGACGCAGCCTTCGCACCCTCGGTGGGTTCCTGAGGCATTTCTGGTTCGATGCGGTCGGCCATTTGCAGGCTTTGCGTTGCTTTTCTACAGCCTATCCTAAGCGGCCAACGACCGCGAACCAGGCTGACACCAGCATCGCTGCGGCGACCACGGTCAAGTAGCTGCGCGTCATCAAGTCCTGCGCGCTCGCGAGACTAATGGCGCAGCCTTGACCCGGGTTCAACCCTCAGCCTCCAGACTCAGCACCACCTTTACGACATTGCGATTCGTTTCTCCAGCATTAAATCCCAGGCTCTTTGCTAACGAAAGCATAGGTTCGTTATCAACCAAAACGCTGCCCCACAGCTGTTCGAGGTTACGCTCCCGGCAGTACCGGATCAGTTTCTGCATCAAGAGCCTTCCGACGCCCTGTCTCTTTAGATCCGACCGCACAATCAGGGCGAACTCCGCCGTTTTGCCCAGAGCGTCCGCAAACGACCGAGCGACGCCGAGAATTTCCTCCTTGGCATCCTTGCTGGCCTGACGCACCGCGGTAAACGCCATTTGGCGGTCATAGTCGATGTGTGTGAAGTGCCAGATCTCCTCCTCGGGTAGCTGTCGTATTGCGTTAAAGAATCGCCAGTAGAGATCCTGCGAAGAGATTTGCGCCAGGAACTCGCGGTACGCAGGCACGTCGGTCGAATGAATGGGTCGCAGAATCAAGCGCTCTCCCTGATGCGGTACCTCCTCGGCCAGAGCAACTGGATACTTTCCTTCGACCCCGTCCACGTATTCGAGCCCTTCTGTCCCGCGCGGCAGTGAATTCTAGCGCCGCGCTTGGGCCCGGGGGTGACCCGCTGCCCCGACGCCGCTCGGGCGTCGATCGTTTCGGCCGTTGAACTGCCCCACCGCTACGGCTCTCACCCTATCCATGCGCTGCACGTTGCTAAGGGAGCTGCCGCAGACGGAACTGACGCACGCACGGTCAGCCGTCCTGGCGTCGAGCTTGCAAAGGAGGACCAGTCGATGCGTCAACTTCCTTGAAACGAATTTCGTGACGCTTGCGAATTGCGATGCGTATCTGCAATGTTTTTGTTTAGATGAATCCCTTCTTGCTGTCCTACAGGAACACTTTGGTGAAGGCTAGTCCCCGGGGCGTCGTGGAAAGGGCTTACCCAGAGCGGCAAATTTGCTGCAAATATATACGGGTGGGCGTCTTGAAGCTCAGTCGCTTCGGCCAGGCCATGACGCGTGGAAAACGACGCGCCGGCCGGAGCATTTATTGCTCGCAACCACTGCCCAGAACTACCCGTCCTCAGCGGCTGTCAAGGCCGTATCCGCTGGCGCCATCAACACCTGTTCCTATGAGGAACACAGGAGCTCGACATGCATGCTGATCTGCCGCTGAGCGAACTGGCCCCCTATCGGGTAGGGGCGTGGCTGCCGTCCGATCACGCCTTCCTCACCCGCTGGCTCGAGGCCATGATTGAGAAGACCAACGCGCAGGCACGGGCACTGCACCCGGTGATCGCGGGCTTTCGGGATGCAATCGAATCTGACCCGATACTCTTCATGCTTTTCAGTCAGATGTTCGAGCAGGTTCCGCGGCGGCCGCCGTACAACAAGGACCCCTGCGGCAAGCCGCAGGTGCGCGACTACCAGCACATGCTGCAGCTGCTGAATACGCTGCTGACCCACGCTCCGGAATACGATGACACAGGCCTGGTGGGCTGCCCCATCAATGCGATTTTCGACTGGTCGATGGGCACGGCCGCCGGCATGGCCGCATTCCTCAACGAACGGGTGAATGCCCAGCTGAAGAATGTCCTAAACGCTTGGGCGCGATTTTTGAGTTCGGCTGATTCCGCGTATGTGCTCAACGACCACCCGCACAAGGGCTGGTTTGGAGCCAATGCGCGCCAAGCGATGCCGGAGTTTGCCCGCGAGTTCGTTTGCGACCCCGAACGACCCCACTGGGGCTTCCGGTCCTGGGACGACTTCTTCACGCGCGAACTACGCCCCGGCGTGCGACCGGTGGCGCATCCCGAGGATGCCGCAATCATCACCAATGCCTGCGAGTCGGCTCCCTATCGCATCGTGCGCCACGTCAACTACCGCGATACGTTCTGGATCAAATCGCAGCCTTACTCGATCGCTCACCTGCTGGCCAGCGACAGCCTGGCGCCGTTGTTCGCCGGGGGAACGGTCTATCAGGCGTATCTAAGCCCCCTGAGCTATCACCGTTGGCACAGCCCGGTAAGTGGTACGGTCAAAAAGGTCTACGTGAAGGATGGAACGTACTTTGCCGAAGCCGCGTCGCACGGCTTCGACCCGGAGGGCCCGAATGATTCTCAGGCGTACATCACGGAGGTCGCGACACGGGCACTGATCTTCATTGAGGCCGACAGTCCCGATATCGGGCTCATGTGCTTCGTAGCCGTTGGCATGGCCGAAGTCTCGACCTGTCAGATCACCGTGTACGAGGGGCAGCGGCTCATGAAGGGCGCGCAGATTGGCATGTTCCATTATGGCGGCTCAACGCATTGCCTGGTCTTTCGCCCGGGGGTGAAGCTCGAGTTCGATCATCATGGGCAGAAGCCCGGCCTTCACGCGAAGAACATTCCCATCAACTGCCGGATCGCCACTGTCCTCAGGTGAACGACCGGCCGGCCATATGTAGACGCCAGATGCAACCCGCAAAGCCCACGAGGACGATGGTGCCCTTAACCCAAGCGTGGGATTGAGTCGGGAAAGAACCTAAGCGGCCTAGATCTATCAGCGGTGTTGCGCTCTTTGAGCCGGGCAGACTGGAGGGCCTCGCGAAATTAGGCGCCACACGAGCGCTGCCCTCTCCCGCGGGCTTTGCGGCCCGCCGCAAGGGCGGTCAGCAGCGACAGCTGCAGCCAGTCCAGCGATCCACCACCCCCATGGCCACCGCCGCTGGAGGTACTGGTGGACGTGCTGCTTGATCCCGTGACTGTGACCTTGACCTGCTGCGCCGCCGTCGAGACGTTTCCTGTTCCACACATCAGCGAGTAGGTGAACGTGCCGGGCGTGGTGGCAGTCTGCGTGAGCGTGCCCGCTGTGGCGACGGTTCCGGACCAGGGCGAACCGTTAGCGCCGCCACCACTGGCCGTGCAGCTGGTGGCATTGGCCGAAGACCAGTTCAGGGTGAAGGACTGGCCGACTGTCACAGACGTTGCGCTCACTGCGAGGCTGGCCGTCAGTGGCTCGATGGTGAGACTCTTTTGCGTCGTCACAGGAGGTGAATTCGGGTCGATGCTGCTGCAGGTGATCCCAAACGTGTAGGTGCCCGCCGCACCGCTTTCACTGCCGTTACCGCTCGGCGGCACGGACTGCACGCTGCCGCCCCACCAGCCGCCGGGGATGCCGCCGGTGAGCAGACAGTTGCTCGCGTTCGTCGACGAATAAGCAGCGCTAAAGGATTGCCCGGCAACCACAGTGCTAGGGAAAAATGTGATGGTCTCCGTCGGCGCCTGCGGCGGAAGCACCGTCAGAGTCAACAGCGCGGAGGTCGCGGCCGCCTGCTCTGGATCCAGTGCGGTATCGCAATACACCTGCAGTTGATACGTGCCCGATCCTTGCGGAGTTACGGTAGCGCTAGCCGGGAAGGTCTGCGGATTGGCTCCATAGGCGACCGGAAGCGTGGGCGGCGTGGAGATCCCGCAACTCGAAAGATTCGTGTTCCAGTTGAGTGTCACGTAGTCGGCCGGCGACGCGCTGAATGTCACAGACGAACTGCTAAGGGAGGCAGTCACGTATGGCGCGTTGTTTTCGAAAGTCACTGTGAAGCTTTTCTGCACCGAATAAGGTGCGGTGCTGCAAGTTAACGTGTAGGTGTACGTGCCGAGTTCCGTGACGCTCGGGGTAAAACTTCCGAAGGCATTGTCACCAATAAATTCGGCGTTTGACCAACCGTCGTTCGGAGCGCCTCCCGAGGGAGTGCAGACGTTCCCGAATGTGTTCCATCCCAGAACGAATGTTTGCCCCAGCAGACGGTCCGTGCCAGTACCAACGAATGTCAGGGCGGGTGTCACGTATCCTACCGTCACGATCGAGAATGCATTCTGGGCGGAGTCGCCGCAGATCAACTTGTAGTTCACATCGCCGCTGGTCGATTGAGTCGTAGTCACCGTTCCAGATGCGGCCAGATTCGTCAGTGCCAAACTGCCACCGGTCAAGGAGCACGGGCTGACGTTAGACGTCCAACTCAGGCTCGCCGGCGTGGAAGTCCAGACGGTATTTTGTGTGTTTGGACCGGTAAGGTTGACAGCGGGGGTGAGACCCAGCCAAGAGACGGTCGCCGTGGTCTTGGCGGTTCGCCCACCGGAGTAGGCGCAACTGAGCACGTACGTGACCACGCTCGCGCTACTTTCCGAAACAGACTGACTGCCTGATACGGCCAAAGTCCCCTTCCAGCCGTCGCCAGAGACTCCTCCACCGGCAGTGCAAGCTGTGGCGGTTGGAGCATTCCATTCGAGCGTCACTGATTGGCCGATAGACAGCTCCTCTGTCGAGGCGTTCAGGGTGATGTCCGCAATCGGCATGCTGGCCACAACCAGCGTGCCGGTGTTTGCCGGATCAAGTAGTGACTTCAGCGTTGTGGGATTAGTGCTGCTGGTGGCATCGGCCGTCGAGTTCCACACCGCAGCGAGCGCGGTGAAGTCCGCGACACCGTTTGCGCCGCTAGGCGTCGGTGGACTTGCCACCGGGCAGGAACCGTAGCCCGAGGGGTCACTGCTCTGACGACCGAGGGAGAGCGAGCCAACCAGGCGGTTGTTCTGGTTAATCAGCCCGCTGCCGGAGGCGCCAGGTCCTACGTTACCGACTGAATTGACCGTCTCCCAGAAATTGGACTGGTAGGTGGTGCCCAGCACACCACTCGCACTTACCGGCGCTGCTTGCCCGAACCAGGCCGTGAACTGTTTGTCGTAACCTTCCGCGTGCTGGATTGTGTATCCGCCCTGCACCGCACCACCCGACGCGTCGAATCCGGCGAATTGCGCATCCGAGGCGACAGGATTCACATCGAGCAGTATCAGCCACGCATCCTGCTGTTCGACCATGGTCTGGGCGCCCGTCTGAGTGGGAATTCCCGGATCGTAGATGGATCCGAGCGATGTGGAAGCGCAGGGCGTGGTGGCATCCCAGTACACGGTAGCGCTTGACGCCGCGCCGGGATTGCCGCCCCCCAGCTGGCCGGTTTCACAGTGTCTGGCAGTGAGCACGTATGGGGTGTTGTCCTCCGGAACATCATTGATAAGAACGCCGGTGCACTGGTACAAATTGCCCACCACGACGGCCATGGTCGCGGCCGCCAACGGCGTGTTGTTGGCGGTAACCTCGCACTCGTAGTTCGTGACGCAGGATGCGTTGCCCGTAGCGGCGGCCTGAAGCGCTTTCAGCCGCAGGTAATAGGGATGATCCGCAACTCCTGCTCCAAGCGAGCGATAGCCCGCCTGCAGACTCACGATGCTGAATGCGAGTTTGTCACGCTCCGCATCGGGCACGGTGAGCGTGAACTCGAGTGCCTGACCCGGCTGAATGCGGCTCCACAACTCATTATGACGGAGATCGCGTGCGCGATAGCTCACCGTCGTTTTGGCACCGCGCACCACCAGTATCGCGCCGCGTGGCAGGCGGGAGTTCGTGGCGTGAAAGGACAGCGAAACGGCCGTCGGTACCGCGACGGCGTAGCGCCAGGTGGCAACGCCGCCCGCGGTCGACCACACTCCCGCGCTCGATGCGGAAGCGGCGTGGGGCACCAGCACCGCAAACTGCACTGGCGAATCCATGCCAGCTCGGATCAGTGGCTTTAGGTCCGTTTTGACAATGTGCACCGGAAGGGGTGCGGCCAGCACAGACAGCGGAACAATCAGCGCAATCAAGGCTGCCGCCGAGCGGCGCCGGATTTGTCGGAACATGCTCCCCTCTCCCTGAGATCTTCTTCTTCGTTATTTTCGGCGCACGGCAGCCAGCGCCTTCCTGTAGCCATTAGTGTGGGCCGGGGAAACTCCCGCGCCAACTACTATCTGTCTCCGGCCAGCGGGTGCTCTCACCCTTCCTTGGGGTCAAGTTCCGCGCCACGGACCAGAGTTGAACCCAACGCGATAAGTAAAGAAGGGGTGGGCCATCCGTAGCGAAAAGAACATACCGGGTCGGTACGCCGGCAGTCTTCAGCCGCTCGCACAGGCTTCATTGTCGTCGACTAATGGATCGAACTCGGCGCCAATAATGAGGGCGCGCGGAAGACCCGTAAGGTCCGCTCGGAGCATGGGCGAGGCGCGCACGTCCTGGATTGCAGTATCTATCGCACGCCCGACGTTTCGGCTCATGCTCCGTTAACCATCGCCTGCGGGGAATCGCCGTCACTTCCCCGGCCGGCCCGCTGGGTGGCTGCCCTCACAGCGTTCCGGACAATGCGCCCTTTGGGAGCTGGGAACTCGCGGAGCCGGGCAACTGCCTGGCTCACCGGCTCAGCTTGACCGCCGCTTGCGTGCCCGCTGCATGGTTGCGGGAGGTCTCACAGGAGTCTGCTTAGCCGCGGACGGGCTTGGTGGCCTTGGGCGTGCAACCTCTGGCGAGGTCTGCTGCGACGGCTCTGCCAGCACGCCATCGGGACGCGGAAATTCCGCCGCCATCTCGCGCAGCCAAAGCAGCAACTTCTGCACCTTCGGCATGGCCACGTAGGATTCCGGGCACACGAAGTAGTACGCGAGCGGACAGGGCACGAAGCGCTGGCTGGCCTGTGCAATGCGGCCGCTTGCCAGATCCTGCGCCGCAAGCGCCCATCGCGTCAGTGCAACACCCTGACCCTGTTCGGCAGCCGCCAGAATGGTGAGTGAATCATCGAAGGCGGTGCCACGCTCCTGCCAAGCAACGTCGCTTCTCGGTTCCAGCCAGAGTTTCCAGTCCTCATCCGACGAACGCAGCAGTGGGAAGCGCTTGAGGTCGGCGCCGCTACGCAGCGGGCCCAAGCGGGCCAGCAGCTCCCGGCTGCACACCGGTACGAACCATTCGTCCATGAGCTTTTCGCTGTAAAGGCCGGGCGAAGGGCCCGCACTCATACGTACCGCCGCATGGAAATCGGTGGCGTTGAAATCGACCGGCTCACGAGAGGTATGGATGCTCAGCTCGATGTGCGGATGCCGGTCATAGAAGCGAGGCAGGCGCGGCAGCAGCCATTTCTGAAGGAATGAGGCGAGGGTGCTGATGCTGAGCGGCCCCCCGGCGCGATCGTGGCGCAACTGCTGCATCGACTGCTGCAGGGAGCTCAGCCCGCGCCGCACGCCTGGAAGCAGCCGCTCCCCTTCCGCCGTCAGCGTGATGCTGCGACCGCTGCGGCGAAACAGGCGCACGCCGAGGTACTCCTCGAGCGTGCGCACCTGCATGCTGACCGCGGCTGGCGTGACATGCAGAGCATCGGCCGCCTCTGCGAAGCTCAGGCGCGCTGCGACTGCCTCGAACACGCGCAGCGCGTTCAGGGGCAGCCGTTCGAAGCCCGCAATGACTTCAGTTTTTCTTAAGCGTCGCTCAGACATCGCGTTTGCTGAAGTTATGACTCAGGACAACACTGCACGCAGTCACCACCTGAGGAGTCGCCCGTGAAAACCTACAAACTCTTGGCCCTACTCGCCGCTTTCCTGCTCACCTCGGCTGAGTCTATCGCGCTTGACCATCTTTTCACGCATGCACCGGGTCGTACCGTTGCGGCGGAACAGCCGATAGCGCCCCGCCGGGGCTGATGCTGCTCCGGGGCGCGACTTTCAAGGCCCCGGCGTCCGCATCGAATGACAGGAGAATCGCCATGAATAGCGTACTCGTCGAACGCCCCTCAGTCGCCGTGGAGGCGGACATCGAGTTCCTCCTCCCGGGCGAGGGGCGCCCCTTCAGTTACGGCGGGGAGCGCCCTATCGGGGCGGAGCCGGAGACCACCGAGTTCGAGCGGCATCGCGTCATCATCGAAGATGTCCGACCCCACCCGCATCTTTCGATGGCCGCTAACGGTGCAACGCTCGGGCACTGGCCGACCGCCGTGCGCAGCTTCTATGACGACCAGGAGTTGCGCAGGCGGTACTACCCGGAAGCCGCTGAGATCATTAAAGGAGCGCTGCGCGCGGATCGGGTAGTCGTGTTCGACCACAACGTACGGCGCGGCAAGACAGGCGACCCAAGCCCCGGCGGCTACCCCGTGGGGCGACCGGTTCACCATGCACACACCGATTACACCCCCCTGTCCGCCTCCAAGCGCCTTGAGCGTGAGTTGGGAACCGACGCCGACGCGCTCGCCGGCGCACGCTTCATGCAGGTGAATCTGTGGCGGCCGATCCGGGGACCACTGCGGGATGCTCCTCTTGCCATCTGCGACGGCGCAACCGTTTCCCGGCACAGCCTGCGCCCCGCGGATCTGCGCTATGCGGACCGCACCGGCGAGATCTACTACCTCGCACACGAGCCCGCTCAGCGCTGGTATTTTGCGTCAGATATGTCGATCGAAGAGGCGTGGCTCTTCAAGAACTTCGACTCCGCCACCACCCGCGGAACGGTCACAGCCGCGCCCCACAGCGCTTTTGAGGACCGGCGATATCTTAGGATGGTGCCACGCGAGAGCATCGAGGTGCGGGCATTCGCGCTATTTCTCGAGCACCCCTGAGCGCCGTTCGTATTCACCCTCGGCAGCCACATCACCCAAGCTTAGGAAGCTCGCCTTGAGAGCTCGACTTAAGCGCAGCCAAAGCACGCTCGTCGATCGCATAAGAAGGCACCTGGGTCAGCACGGCTTGTGCGAAGTCGGGCAGTCCCCGCAGCATCGCCGAGATCCGGGCTACTTCACCGGATGAGGTCTCAATGCGAAACCGCCTCATCCACGGTGAATAGGTGAGGTGCGTAACGTCTCTCCACTTGAGCGATCCGCGCGCGCCCAGCAGGCGGCCGTAATTTATTCCGTCAGCAGTCAGTTCGTATCGGGTGCGGTAATACCCGCTCACAATAAGAAGCAACAACACGGCGAATGCGGCAAATATGCTGCTCACAAGCGGAGCGCCAGTGCCGTTGGCATAGCCAAAGAAGAGGACCGCGAGACCAGCAAACAACACGAATATCCCGATAGCCATGAAAAGGGTGCGCGGAGGATGCTGCAACCGGCCGGCTTCGGCGGGCGTCCGCGCTCGGGTACGTCTCGCCTGCACCCATGCCAGGATGAGACTCGTGAGCAGCGCCGGGCCGCCGAAACGCAGCAGTGGCTCCCACCAAATCAACGCGTTCCGGCTGCACTGGGAGGGCCGTATCTCACCGTGCGCAGTGAGAAACCGTAGCGCGTCCGGGAAGCATTGTTGGGCAGAGCGTCTGATCCAGATCAGACCCGCGGGATGATCTGCGGACTTTTGCAGTGATGGGATGCCATCGTACGTGTTGGACCCCACCACGAATTGCGCCCAGGGATCGTCCAATTCGGCAGCCCTGACCAGCAGCGGCCAGCCCTGCGCCTCGCGGTGCGACCTGCCATAGATGTATCCGACTCGTGCGAGACTCCATGCGTCGTCGAACTTTCGGCCCTCAAGCTTCTTTATGCCGCGCTCGACTTCGGCTGACTTCTTAAGATCCAGCGCCGCGCGCGTATATCCGATCACGGCCTCGTCCGAGGGGGACTCGCCGGCGATATCCGCGAGCCTGAGAACCTCTCCCCATTCTTCCAGCACTTTCTTCTGATCTGCCACCCGCATGGCGTCCTCGGCGAGATCGGCGTCAATGAGCATGCGCAGTCTTGCCAGCAACGCCGGCGGTTGGTGCTCCTCCTCGCACTGGCGCAGGAATGCCTCCATCTGAGCGTACGATCCGCCCCAGCGGGGTCGGAGGCTGAACATGTATCGGTAGCGCAGCAGCGAATTCGCAGGATCCATCGAACTGCCAACCGCGAACCAGTGTTGGCGCTCCGCCGCAGTCCCGCTGAGCATCGCGGTATTCAACAGGTAGAGCGTGCTAAGAAAGGGCTTCGCTGTGAGTTTGAGAGATGCGATCAGCTCGGGACGCGCCCGCGCCAGCCAATTCTGCATGGCGTCCAATTTTGTCTGCGCCGTCTGGTTGCGGTAATTGTTGCCTCTGACCGACCAGGCCATGCGGTACAGATAGGCTCCCTGTGCGAGGTGAGCGGAGTACGAGGTCGGAAAAGCCTGCACCCAGCGGTCGAAATACAGCTCGTTGTCGAGTGAATCCTCGTACAGCTTGCGGAAATTTGCGTACAGGACCTGGTCCGAGGCTTTTCCGGCCTCGTAGTCGCGCTGTTGTTGGGAGTAATAGCGCTCCAGAGACGGGTAGTCGCCGGACCTGAGCCAGCTGAGGGGCTGCGCTTCGTCGGACTGTGCGGTGGAAGCAGCCGATGTGGCGGCTGGTTCAGCGGCCTGTAGTACCGAAAGCCAGGGGATGATGATCCAGATAAGAAATGTCTTGCTCACGGCCCTCTTCACAACAACCTCACAGTCGCTAAGCCACCAGAGTCGTCATCAGCCAGCTGAAGGTGTATCGCGCAAAACTCCGGGGTGATCGTGCCCAACGGCCTGCGCGCTCACGAGGACCCAGTGCACATATCGGTCAAGAAGCGCCTTAAATTCGGGGTAGGACGGGGTCGGCAGGTCAGGCGCTGTCGCGGATGAACGGATATCCGAGCGCCTTACCGGAAGGCAGCAGGCCCTCGGAAATCCTGCGCCCCCACGGCGTTGTGGTGAGGGATCGCTCGGTGCGCTCGTGCACAGCAGCGTTTCGAGGAGTTGTTTGACGAATCTCGTCTTCGTGATCCCATGTCTCGCAGCAAGCGTCCGTGCGACGGCAAGACATTCGAGGTCGCGAGTGCTGCGCCGCTCTAAAGCGGCCTCGCTCAGTGACTGGGTGTGCAGCATCCCTGGGCGCGTCACCTCGCTCGAGGCTCCAGCCGCTTTGCCCAGGGTGTGAATGACCCGGGATCGTCGACGAAGAAGATGTGCTGCTGCCAGCGAGGCCACCGCGCCGCTAGCTCCCGCCAGGCAGATGAAAGATATTCACCGATAAATGCACTTAATTTCGTGCACATTTAGCCCCATAAGTCTTGATCATTATCGATGCGCCGCTATGTTACGTGCATGGCATTGCCGGACAGTGCGGAAATCCTTGCGTTCCACGGTCGAGCGATCTGTGTACGGCAGCTCTACCCCGAGGATCGATCCTTGCTCGAGGAGTTGGTCGCGCGGACAGCCTTGCACGATCTGCAGATGCGGTTTTTCGGGGGATTCCGCAAGCTTCCGCCTGACCTGCTCGATCATCTGATGCGCATCGATCCGGAGCAGCGGATAGCCCTGGTCGCCAGCAGTTACCGGAGTTCCGGAACACCGGAGATTCTGGCCGTCGGCCGTGCGCACGCAGTGGCACAGGGCAGCGCGGAACTCGCGCTGCTCGTGCGGTCGGATCTCAAGGGATTGGGCCTTGGCTCGCTGCTGCTTGAGCGGCTGATTCGCTGCTGCCGCAAGCGCGGGGTCTCGCGTCTGGAGGCCGATGTATTACGTGAGAACGCTCCCATGCTGCGGCTGGCTGACAGGTACGGCTTTCGCAGAGAGGCCGCGCAGCAGGAGATCACGCATCTCGTCCTCGAACTGAGCTCGCTCGCAGCCTGAACGTCGACTGCCAGGAGGCGGCCGAGTTCGGTTGCGTTTCGGAGCGTAATGAAGGGTGCCATAGAGCACACAGGCAATCTGTTAACGCCCTTCCGACCCGCTAGCCCGGATCGACGAGTCCCTCGGGCGCACCGCGCTTGAGTGTGTCAGGCAGCGAGTGACCTTGTTCGGTGAACGACAATGACACCGAATTCAGGCAGTGCCGCTCACCGGTTGGTGGCGGCCCATCGGCAAACACGTGCCCAAGATGGCTGCCGCAGCGCGCGCAGACTTCTTCAACGCGCGTCATTCCATAGCTCGTATCTCGTATGCGCCGGATGTGACTCTCCGCGAAGGGCTTGAAGAAGCTCGGCCAGCCGGTCCCTGAATCGAACTTGGCGCTCGATCTGAACAGCGGCAGGCCGCAAAAGCGGCAGCAGTAGATGCCGTCCAGGTGGTTGTCGAGGAACACGCCACAAAATGCCGCCTCGGTGCCGTGATCGAGCAGCACATGGCGTTCCTCGGCAGTCAACGTGGCAACAATCTGCGCACGCTGCGCCTCGGTGGGCGGTCGCAAATCGAACTGGCTCATGCATTCACTCCTAGATTCCCGGGCACACGAACCTGCACGTCAGAATATCGCACCTGATGCGCCGCCCTCCTTCGCATCGCACGTTTGGGGCGACGAAACAGCGCCTGGCATCGCCCCGCTGGAACCGCGGCCCTGACGGCATCCTAGCGCAGCTGCGACAGCCACACGTCGGCGTCCGGCCACACCGACGCTGAGCGCGCGCAGCGAAAACCACTGTCCTCATCGGCGGTATTCGCGTGCTCGTAGCGACGTGTCGCCGCGCGCTTGTTGGCCGGATTTGACTCCAGCCACGAGCCTCCCTTGAGCACCTTGCAGGCGGAGAGCTTGCCGGGGTCATTGGGGTCACACCTGGCATAGAGCGAGGTGTCGACCCACTGCCAGACACTTCCGGAGAGTCCCTTGTAGCGCCCGCCGATGCCCTCGCCCGGTCCGTCCATCACGTGCGGGGCGATCCTCATCGCGCGTGCGACCGGCGTGGGATCATCACCCCAGGGAAATACACTGCGCGCGGGTCCCCGAGCGACGTATTCCCACTCGTCTTCGGAGGGCACACGGGCACCGTTGGACTTGCAGTAGGCGACAGCGTCCAGGAAGGTGACGCCCACGACCGGCGCGTCGTCGTCCGCGGGGTGCCTCTTCAATGCGTTGCGCCAGTTGCCACCATCCACCTGTTCGACACCGCTGCCGTCCGGCTTGAGCGCATAGGCGTAGCCGACCCTCTCTGCGTGCGTCAGGTAATGGCTGCTGTCGGCAAATTGGCGGTAGGCGCGCACGCTGACCGGGAACTCATCGAGCTGGAAGGGTAGCAGCGTCGCCGCCCGCACTCCCTCGCCCTCATCGTACCAGCTGAGTTTGCAATCGGCGGCGTAACGTTTGCACAGCGCGAACGCCGCCTGGATCTGCTCCGGCGTGCTGCCGAGCCTGACGCGTCGCGGGGCGCTCTCGATGATGCGGCGGATAGTGAGCTGCGAAACGGCGTGCGCAGCATCAATGTCCTGCGCTTCAATCCCCAGCGTCTTGAACAGCGCCAGGGCGCGCGTGCCGGCGATCGCAGGTCCCGCCTCAACGCTTGCTCCGGCGCCGCTGTTGGGTGGCCGGTTGCTCGTGGTCGGGGGCTTGGGCGCGGCTGGCCCGCTATCGCCGGGGCTGCCCGAACTGAACAGGTTCGCCAGGCGGCTCATGCTGGATGAGATGAAGCCGGGCGATTCAGTGTTGGTTGCGGCAGGCGCCGGGGGAGCACTCGCGGCTGGCGCGACCGCGACGAGCGGTGGGGCGCCCTTCGCGGCAGCTGCCTCGGGAGCGACGAAATAGAATCGCCCGGTCAACGAGGAATACTCCCAGGGCACCTGCCGTTGCGCGGTGGCACTCATCACCGCGACCCGTACGTCCTGGAATATCTCAGCCAGCGGTTCGTGCTGCTCGAGCATGGCCTGGGTCAGCGCGATCGTGTAGGGACTATTGCGGCCGTTGCCGTCCTCAGCCACGGCGCCGGCAGCGGCTGAATAGGCGATCAGAATCCCCGTGGGCACATCCATGACGGCGAGCCCGTGGCCGGCCGAGCGCATGCTGCGTGTGAATGGGTTGTTGCGGCAGGCGTCCAGGATCACGATGTTGAGGGAGTTGCGCGCGTAGCGCATCTGTTCGATGACCCAGTCAGCACTCACCGCCTCGATTTCCACATCGCCTTCACGCTCGATGTTGGCCGTGGTCGGAATCAGGAAGTTGCGGCCCTCCAGCTGCACGCCGTGACCGGCGTAATAGAACAGTCCGACCGCCTTGGGACCGGCCGCATCCAGGCGCGCGCCGAATTCCTGGATGGCCCGCTTCATGGTGATCTGATCCGCATCGCGCTTCGCGATGACGTCAAAACCGACCCTCTTCAGCGTGTCCTTCATGAGCTCCGCGTCGTTGGCCGGATTGCGCAAGGGCCCGCTCGGGTAGGCACTGTTGCCGATGACCAGCGCAATGCGCGGCTCCGCAGCCCTCGGTTCTGCCGCCTGCGCCAGCACGGGCACCATAAGTAACGCCAAAGCGATGAAGATAAGGCGATTCACAGGGCACACTTCGCGCGGCTCGTTTGGGTATAATTGTCTGGCACCAACGCGCTCGGGAATGCCTTGGCGTGCCTCCTTCGCGGGATAAGCCACGGCGGCGGCAAAACCGGCAGTCCCTGGCGGTATTATCGCCCGCCGGGGCGGTTTTGGAAGCGCTCCCGCCTTTTGTGCCCGGTTTGGGCCGTGCGGAGAAACATAATGAAAAGACGCAGTTTGGAATTGCGCATCGCCGGACTCTCGGCCGCTCTGGCGCTCGCGCTAGCCGTCACTTTCGCTCCGGTGCTCTGCCAGGCGGGCATCTTCCGCGACGTGCTGTCATCGGTCGGGCTGGCAAAGCCCTCGCCGCCCCCGCCCGGTACACCGACGCTGCCCTTTAAGGGATTTGCCTGCTGCAACCTGCACTATGAGGGCGACTGGATCAGCGACGAAAACTACGCCGCGTTGCCGATGATTCCCGCCGGAACGCCCATCGAGGTGCTGAGCTGGGGCCGCAATCGGGCTGCCGTCAAGGTCGATGGCAAGGCCATGCGACTCGGCCACGACGCCGGGCGCGACCAGGAGCCCCTCGAGACGTGGGTCGCCAAGATCGTGGTGAGCGAAGATCCCCGCTCACGCATCGGGGCTTATCCGCCGGCCGTGCGGGACGCGATATTCGAGGGCAAGGTGTTGGTTGGCATGACCCGCGAGCAGGCCATCGTCTCGATCGGCTACCCACCGACGAATGAGAATGTATCGCTCGATGGGCCCACCTGGCGGGTCTGGCACGCGAAGGGCGAGGGCTATCAGCTTAATTTTCGGCCGGACGGCCACTTAAAGTCGGTCACGGGGGAGAACAGCGTGACGGCCCTCGTCACCTACCGGCCAGAGCACTAGATCCGGGCCGCCCACCTGCCAGTTGGATATGCGGAGGCCCGATCACCATGGGCGTCTTCATTCTAAGGGACGGGTAATCATTCCCCTTGCCGCATCCTCACGTAACCGCACGTCAACCCCGCGCGGCGATCGCCCGTTGACTCTCCTCAGCGACCCGTCGGTTCACTCAGGCGAGACGCACTCATACACGGTATCGCCCTCGACGCGCTTGGCCTGAGCGTGCTTGCCCTGACTTGCGCAGTCTGCCTCGGCTTTCTCGAGCGCCCGTGCTTCCGATCGCTGTTCTGCGCCGGGCCGAAATGAACCCGGGGCTGACGGGTTATCCACCGGCAGCGAATTTACGCATCCCATGAGAAGGGTCACCGAACCGAGAGCGAACCATTTCATGTGCCGGTACCTCGTGGCGCTGTTCTGGCGACTTGCGGCGCGCCGGCTCGTCCGAGCAGGAGCTGAGGGTCGAGCGACTTGCGCGCCGAGCAGTATAGCCGCAATTCGCGAAACCCCCCGGCATGCGCCAGCCAAATTGGAACCGCGGCGAAGTGGCCGTCTCATTTGTTTGCGCCGTCAACGTGCCGGCTGGCAAGCTCGCGCGGGTTGATGCCTCTCAGACAGTTTACGTTGACAGCTACCACCTGCGAACCGTCAGGCATCTTTCCGAACGCAAAGCTCTCAACGCCACATGTCTTGCAAAACAGGTGCTGAATCACTTTGTTGTTGAAGCGGTATTCCGTGAGATTGCTCATGCCCGAAACGAGACTGAAAGATTCCCGCGGAGCGAAGGCAAGAACAAAGCCCATGGGCTGACAGCGCGAACAGTTGCATACGATTGTGCTGGCAAGGTCCGCGTCCACTTCGTAGCACACGGCGCCACACTGACAGCCACCGTGATAGTGTCCAAGCATGATAAATCCTTCAGTGGCTTTGACTCACCGGGGAGATTAAAGGCCGCTTCAACTGACCGCAATGGCCTTTAAGCCTAAGGTCCGTTCCTGTCGTGGATGAAGATCATGCATGAGCCGCAATCGCCCGTGCAGGGAATGAAACGCCACGCGCTGATGCAAGCGATGCCTGGCCGAAGTTTGTTCAGGCCCGCAGCCGCAGGTTGTCCGGATCGTAGAGTGGCTCGCGCGCGACGACAGCGCGGCAGCGCTCACCGAGAATTTCCACTTCCAGCGACACCCCAGGCTTTGCAAGATCCGTCCTGACATAGGCAAGAGCGATGCTGCGCTTCAATCGATAGCCATAACCGCCCGAGGTCACGAGTCCGACCACCTCCGCGCCCCGATACACCACCGATACCGGCGCGGCGTCGGCCTCCCGTGCCTGCACCAGCAACGGTACGAATCGCTCCTTCGCACCCGAGGCCGCCTGCCGGCGCAGCGCTTCCCGGCCGATGAAGTCGGCCGTCTTGTCGAGACGTACAAAGCGATCAAGCGAGGCCATCAAGGGGGTGTAGTCACTCGTCAGGTCGGCCTTCCAGCTGCGATAGCACTTCTCCAGCCGCAGGCTTTCCATGGCGTAGAGCCCAAAGTGCGCAAGCGCGAACTCGCGCCCGCGCGCCACCAGGCGCTCGTACACGAGCGCAAGCTGCCCGCTCTGGACGTGCAGTTCCCAGCCAAGCTCGCCCACGTAGTTGACCCTCAGCGCAAGCACCGAAGTGCCAGCGATCGAGATGGCACGCACGGTGAGCCACGGGAAGGCCGCATTCGAAAGATCCGCATCGGTCACACTACTGAGCAGCTCGCGCGAACGCGGACCGACCACGATGAGCGAGCCGTAACCGGCCGTGACGTTTGCGATGCTGAGCGGGCCACGACACGCCGAGCGGTGACTCTGCAGCCACTGCTCATCGTGACGCTCGGCGGAGGCGGCACCGATCAGCCAGAAGCGCCCATCCGGCAGCTGCGACACGGTCATCTCGCTGACGATGCCCCCGCCCGGTGCGCAGAAGTAGCTGAGCGCGGTGCGGCCCTCGCGCGGCAGTCCCCCTGCGATCAGGTGATCGAGCCAGCCGGCCGCCCCGCGTCCCTCGATCTCGAACTTGGCGAAGCCGGGCAGATCCATGACCGCGACGCCCGCGGCCACCGCCGCACATTCACGCTCGACGGCCCGATGCCAGTGCGGCCGCCGGAAAGAACACTCGGGCCCGGACGGATCGTCCTGTCTTGCGTAGTACACGGCGCGCTCCCAGCCGCCGCGTGCACCGAACACCGCTCCCAGCGCGCGAAGGCGCTCGTGCAGCGGCGAGACTTTCGCCGGCCGGCCCGCCTCGCGCTCTTCCTGGGGATAGGCGACAGCGTATTCGTTGCGGTAGGTCTCGAGCGCCCGGGCGAGCGCGTAGGTCTTGTCGGCGAACGGCAGGAACCGGCGGCAATCGAGCGGCCAGATGTCGAAGTCCGGCTGCCCATTGACCACCCATTCCGCGATCAGCCGGCCGGCGCCTCCGGCCTGCGTGATGCCGAAGGTGAACGCACAGCAGTGGAAGAAGTTGCGCGCCGCCGCAGGTCCCATCAGCGGATTGCCATCCGGCGCGTACGGAATCGGGCCGTTGATGACCCGCCTGACCCCGACCGAGCCCAGGATCGGCACGCGCGCACAGGCCGCCTCGATATAACTGCCGATACGCTCAAGGTCGTCCTCGAACAGCTGGTGCGCAAATTCGTGCGGAAGTCCCGCCAGCCAGTACGCTCTCGGCTGCGATTCATAAGGCCCCAGCAGCAGCCCGTGGCGCTCCTGGCGCAGGTAGTAACTGACATCCGGATCGCGCAGCAGCGGCAGGCGCGCCGCCCCGCGCGCGCCAAGCGCCGGGATGTCCTGCGTGAGGAGGTACTGGTGCGAGAGCGTCACGATCGGCAGGTACTCGCCGATCATTGCCGCCACTTCAGCACCACGGTAGCCGGCGGCATTGATCACGTACTCGGCATCGATCGATCCTGCCGTGGTTTCGATGCGCCAGCCACCTGAAGCGAGCTCGCGGATTCCCGTCACCCGTGTGTGCCGGTAAAGGATCGCGCCCTGATCGCGCGCTGCCTTGGCGAGCGCCTGCGTCAGCTGCGCCGGGTCGATATCGCCATCCTTGGGGTCCCACAGCCCCAGGCGGATGCCGTCCAGCTCGAGGAACGGGTGAAGCGCCTTGATCTGCGCGGGCGAGAGCAGCTCGAACTCGATATTTTGCGCGCGCGCCTGGGCGGCGACATGGCGAAATTCATCGACCCGGTCCGCCGTGTGGGCAAGGCGGATGCTGCCGGTGAGGTGATAAGTGATCGGGTAGCCGGCGTCCTGCGCGAGCCGCTCGTACAGGGCGGTCGAATAGCGCTGAAGCTTCAGGATGCTCCAGGAAGTGGAGAAGTTCGGGCAATTGCCGGCCGCATGCCAGGTTGAGCCGGCCGTCAGCTCGTCCTGCTCGATGAGCACCACGTCGCGCAAGCCCAGGCGCGTGAGGTGATACAGCGCGCTGCACCCGACCGCCCCGCCGCCGATGACGAGGACCCGCGCCTGGGTCTTCATGAGACGACCCGCGGCTGCCCCTCGCTTCGCGCCGACCCCGCGCAGGATCTGCGAATCAACGTCTCACCCGCTCACCCGAGGGGTCGTAAAAGGGCCGCAGTGAAACGCGCGCCGGAACGCGCTCCATCGCCACCTCCACCTCGTAGCGCCCCGTGGCGATCCACTCATCGCTCAGCGGCGCACCGGCGCTGGCGAGGTAGCCCAGTCCCAGCGCAGCTCCCACGGTGTGGGCGAACATCGCGGACGAGATTCGTCCGACCAGCTGCCCGTCACGCCAGATCGGCTCGTTGTGATAGAGAAGCCGATCGGTGCGCTCGAGCGCGAGCGATACCAGCCGTCGGCGCAGCCCGTTCTGGCGCTGGCGCAGCAGCGCCTCGCGGCCCACGAAGCCGCCCGGCTTGTCCCAGGCGACGGCAAAGTTCAGGCCCGCTTCGAGCGGGCTATCCTCATCCCCGATGTCGTGGCCGAAGTGGCGATAGGCTTTCTCGATTCGCAGGCTGTTCAGGGCATGGTAGCCGGCCAGGCGAAGTCCAAAGGGCTCACCGGCGCCGACGATCACATCGAACACCGCCTGCGCGTACTCGCTCGGGATGTACAGCTCATAGCCGAGCTCACCGACATAGGTGATGCGGCTGGCCCGAATACGCGCGTAGCCCAGATCGATGACCTTGGAGGTCGCAAACGGGAACGCTGCAGTGGACAGGTCCGCGTCGGTGAGGGTTGCGAGCAGCTCGCGGCTGGCGGGCCCCATGAGACCGAGCACGGCGTAGGAGGAGGACACATCGACCGCCAGCGCGTGTGCCTCGGGGGGAATGCTGCGGCACAGCCAGCCGAAGTCGCGTACCTGCGTCGCGCAGCCCGTAACGATGAGGTAGGCATCTTCGGCCTCGCGCGTCACGGTGAGATCCGCTTCGATGCCGCCGCGCTCGTTGAGCCACTGCGTGTAGATGACCTTGCCGACGGGCACGTCGATGTCATTGGCGCAGATGCGTCCGAGCACCGCGGCGGCATCGCGGCCCCTGAGGATGAACTTCGCGAACGAGGACTGATCGAACAGGCCCACCCGCTCGCGTACCGCGCGGTGTTCAGCGGCGGAGGGCTCGAACCAGTTCTGGCGACCGTACGAGTACTCGCAAGCCGCCGCCGTGCCTGGCGGGGCAAACCAGTTGGCACGCTCGAACCCGCACACCTCCCCGAAGCAGGCACCGGCGGCGGCCAGTCGGTCGTGCAGCGCGGACTTGCGTACCCCGCGGGCGCTCTCGGCCTGCCGGAACGGCCAATGCATGGCATAGAGCAGCCCGAGCGTCTCGATGGTGCGGTCGCGCAGGTAGCGCTTGTTGCGCTGGAACGGCGCCAGGCGGCGGATGTCCACGTCCCAAAGGTCAGACGGCGGATGCCCGTCGACGATCCAGTCGGCCAGTACCTTGCCCGCTCCGCCCGCCGACTGGATGCCGATCGAGTTGAAGCCTGCGGCCACGTACAGGCCGTGCAGCTCGGGTGCCTCGCCCAAAAGATAGCGGTCATCCGGAGTGAAGCTTTCCGGCCCGTTGAAGAATACCTGCACGCCGGCGGATTCGAGTGCCGGCACACGATGCATGGCGGCGGCAAACAGGGGCTCGATGTGCGCAAGGTCTGCGGGCAGCTGATCGAAGGCGAAGTTCTCGGGGATACCGCCTTGCCCCCACGGCTTCGCCTGCGGCTCGAACCAGCCCACGAGCAGCTTCCCCGCATCCTCCTTGAAGTAGGAGCAGGCATCTGCATCGCGCAGCACCGGAAGCGAGGAGGCAAGACCTGCGATCGGCTGGGTCACGATATAGAAGTGCTCGGCCGCGTGCAGCGGCACGCTCACATCGGCCCAGCCGCCGACTTCGCGCGCCCACATGCCGGCGCAGTTGACCACCACCTGCGCGCGCACCTCGCCGGCATCCGTTGTGACACCGCTCACCCGGCCACGCGCGGCGCGGATGCCGGTGACCCTGACATCCTCAGCGATGCGCACTCCGCCCAGGCGCGCGCCGCGCGCCAGCGCCTGGGTCGTGTCGACCGGGTTGGTGCGACCGTCCTTGGGCAGGAACACCGCGCCCACCAGGCCCTCGATCGAGAGCAGCGGCCAGCGCTCCTTCGCTGCGCCCGGGGAGAGCAGCTGCACCTCAAGGCCGAAGCAGCGCGCCATCGAGGCGCCGCGTTTCAGCTCTTCGAAGCGTGCCTCACTCGCCGCCACTGCGATCGAGCCAACCTGCGTGAAGCCGGTGGCCTGGCCGGTCTCACGCTCAAGGCCCTCGTAGAGCTGGGTGGTGTACTGGGCCAGCCGGGTGAGGTTATGCGTCGCACGCAGCTGGCCGACCAGACCTGCGGCATGCCAGGTGGTGCCGCAGGTGAGCCGCTTGCGCTCGAGCAGCAGCACCTCGCGGCAGCCGCGCTTGGCGAGGTGGTAGGCGACGCTGCAGCCGACGATGCCGCCGCCGATGATGACAACCTGTGCCTGAGACGGAAGGCTCTGCACCAAATCTCTCCCCTGAGGCTCGCCCGAGGCCAACGCGGGCGTTAGAACTCTGCGATCGCATCTCGCAGGATGGAGCCCATCAGGTCGACATCCGCGCGGCTGGCGATGAACGCCGGCGCGATGATCGCAACATCCCCTGTCGTCTTCACGTGCAGGCCCCGATCGAACAACTTCGCCTGCAGCTCACCGCCGCGCACGCCGGGCGAGCGGCCGGGCTTGATTTCTATGCCGGCCAGCATGCCGAAGCCGCGCACGTCGGCGACCGCGCCCAGCTCCTGCAGCGCAAACATGGCGTCCTGCAGGTAGCCCGACAGCTCGCGTCCCCTGGCGAACAGTTGCTCGCTGCGGTAGATCTCAAGCGTCGCAAGGCCGGCGGCACAGGCGGCCGGGTGCGCCGAATAGGTGTAGCCGTGGAAGAACTCCGGCGCACCGTCCGGGGCGCCATCGAGGATGGTGCGGTACACACTGCTGCTGACCGCCACCGCTCCCATCGGCTGAGCGCCGTTGGTGAGAGCCTTCGCCATGGTAATCAGATCCGGGGTCACCCCGAAGGTGGTCGCGGCAAAGGGCTCACCGGTTCGTCCGAAACCGCAGATCACCTCGTCAAACACCAAGAGGATCCCGTAGCGGGTGCAGATCTCGCGCAGCCGCTCAAGATAGCCGCGCGGCGGGACGATGACGCCGGTGGAGCCGGCGATCGGCTCGACGAAAACCGCAGCGATGCGCTTCTCGCCGATGAGGTTCACGAACCGTGTGAGGTCATCGGCCAGCTCCGCTCCGGTGGTTCCCATTCCGCGCGTCAGCCGATTCTGCGGCAGCAGCGTATGGCGCAGGTGCAGGATGCCGGGCATCAGCGCGCCGAAGGCCTCGCGATTCTTCACCATGCCGCTTAAGGCCGTGCCACCGATGTTGACGCCGTGATAGGCGCGCTCGCGCGACACGAAGTAGCTGCGCTGCCCCTCCTGGCGGGCGAGGTGATAGGCCAACACCACCTTCATCGCGGTATCGACCGCTTCAGAACCCGAGTTGCAGAAGAAGACGTGATCCAGGCCCTGCGGCGTGAGTTGCGCCACCTCGTCGGCCAGCTCGAACGCGTCGGGATGGCCACGCATGAAGGACGGGGTGTAGTCGAGCGTCTGCAGCTGCTTGGCGACCGCGGCGGCGATCTCCGGCCGGCAATGGCCGGCGGCGGAGGTGAAAAGTCCGGAGCTTCCATCGAGGATCTTGCGCCCGCTCGGGTCGAAGTAATGCATGCCGCTCGCGCGCACGAACATGCGCGGCTGGCGCTTGAAGTCGCGGTTGCTCGTGAAGGGCATCCAATGGCGTTCCAGTTTCTCGGGCGTCATGTCCATGTCGGTCTCCGCGCGTCGGTGCATTTGAGCAAGGTGCGCCAGGGGTGATCGTGGTTTTCAGCCGAAAGTGGACCCGATCTGCTGCGCGGCCGAGCGCAGCCGCGGCACGAACTCGATCGCACGCCGCAGCGGCAGGCGTGCCGTCGCGCCCTGCACCGCAATCGAGGCAATCACATCGCCATGGCGGTTGCGCACCGCTACCGCAACGCAGGCGACGCCAAGGACGTATTCTTCGTCGTCGACCGCGTAGCCCTCGTGGAGGATCCGTTCCAACTGCGCTTCCAGGAGCGCGCGCTGCGTGAGGGTACGCTCGGTGAAGCGCTGCAACGGCATCAGCTCAAGCAGGCGCGCCCGCTCGGTCACTTCCAGGTGCGCCAGCAGCAGCTTGCCGCTCGCGCAGCAGTGCGGTGGCAGCGCCACCCCGCCCTCGGGCAGGTGCAGGCGCAGCGGCCACGGCGCCTCGATGCGATCGAGGTAGATCAGCGCGCCCTTTTGCAACACCGCAAGGTTGCAGCTCTCGGCGATCTCGCTCACCACGCGGCGCAGGATGGTGCGCCGCTCGGCGGCGGCCGCATCGCTGCGCAGGACATTCAGCGCAAAGCGCGACAGTCGCTCGCCGATGATGTAGGCACGCCCGCCCGGCTCGCGCGCCAGAAACCCCGCCTCCTCGAACAGGGCCAGGGTTCGGTGCAGGCTGGGCTTGGGCAATTCGGTGGCCTGCATGAGTTCGGACAGGGTGACCGCGCGACCCGCGCGGACGAGAACTTCCAGAACGCCGAAAGCCTTGAGCGTGGAAGAGGTTTCGCTCGCCACCTCGGCGGTTTCGACCGGGAGTGCGGGCATGCGGCTGTTCATGGCTTGGAGAGTCCCGTTTTGGTGAGCCAGGCAAATGCCATCTATAAGAGGCCCGCCTTGCTCTGCGCCGGGCGTATTGTAATATGTGCCCATTATAGAGACAAATCGTCTCGTTTGCCGGAAACAGGGGAGCTGTGATCCATGAAGTCGCCACAGAAGATGGGACCCTCTGAAGCGCTCGTTGAAACCCTCGCGGCAAACGGGGTCACCCACGTGTTCGGGATCGTGGGCTCTGCCTTCATGGACGCGCTGGACATCTTCCCGGCGGCGGGCATTCAGTTCGTGCCGGTCGCCCACGAGCAGGGCGCCATTCACATGGCCGACGGCTACTCGCGCGCATCCGGTCGCCACGGCGTGTGCATCGCTCAAAACGGACCCGGCGTCACCAATTTCGTCACCGGCGTTGCGGCCGCTTACTGGGCGCACTCACCGGTGGTGTTCATCACGCCGGAAACCGGCTCGATGACGATGGGACTCGGCGGCTTCCAGGAAACCGAGCAGCTGCCGATCTTCTCGAAGATCACCCGCTACCAGGGACACGTCAACAACCCCGCCCGCATGGCCGAGATCGCGGCGCGCTGCTTTGATCGCGCCATGCTCGAGATGGGACCCACGCAGCTGAACATTCCGCGCGACTTCTTCTACGGCGAGATCCAGGCGACGATCGCCGAGCCCATGCGTTTGCGGCACGGAGCCGGGGATGAGGCCGCACTCGCCCGCGCGGCCGACCTGCTGGCCAACGCACGCTTCCCGGTGATCCTCGCCGGAGGCGGAGTCATCAGCTCAGGCGCCACCGCCGAGACCATCGCACTTGCGGATCTTCTGGGCGCGGCCGTGTGCAACAGCTACCTGCACAACGATTCCTTCCCGGCCTCCCACAAGCTCAGCGTCGGCCCGCTCGGCTACCAGGGTTCCAAGGCCGCCATGAAGCTGATCTCGCAGGCCGACGTCGTGCTCGCGCTCGGCACGCGTCTGGGACCCTTCGGCACGCTGCCACAGCACGGGCTCGACTACTGGCCGAAAGAGGCGAAGGTCATCCAGATCGACGCCGATCCGCGCATGCTCGGGCTCGTCAAGCCGATCTCGGTCGGAATCCACGGCGATGCGCGCGCGGCGGCCGCGGCCCTGCTGGCGCGCCTCAAGGCCCGCAACCTCGAAGGGGCTGCGACCCGCGTCGAGCGAATCTCGCGCATCGCCGCGGAAAAGACTGCCTGGGAAGCCGAGCTCACCGACTGGACCCACGAGCGCGACCCCTACTCGCTCGAGGTCGCGGCGAACTCCAAGAGCATGCACCCGCGCGAGGCGCTGCGGGCGCTCGAGAAAGCGTTGCCCGCCGACTCCATGGTGTCGACCGACATCGGCAATATCTGCTCGGTCGCCAACTCTTATCTGCGCTTCGAGAAGCCGCGTTCGATGTTCGCCGCCATGAGCTTCGGAAACTGCGGTTACGCCTTTCCGGTCATCTGCGGCGCGAAGATCGCCTCCCCGCAGCGCCCGGCGTTCGCCTACGTGGGCGATGGCGCGTGGGGCATCAGCTTCAACGAGCTGCTCACCTGCGCACGCGAGCGCATCGGCGTCACGGTGGTGGTGTTCAACAACGCACAGTGGGGCGCGGAAAAGAAGAATCACGTCGATTTCTATTCGCGTCGTTATCAGGGCGTCAACCTGGAAAATCCCAGCTGGGCGGGGGTGGCGCGGGCCTTCGGCTGCGAGGGCGTCACGGTCGGGCGGGTGGCAGATATCGCGCCGGCGCTCAAGGAGGCGGCGCGCGCGCAAGGCGACGGCAAGACCACGGTGCTCGAGCTGATGGTGACGCAGGAACTCGGCGATCCGTTCCGGCGCGATGCCCTCTCCAAGCCGGTGCGCCACCTCGAGAAGTACCAGAAGTTCGTATGAGGCCGAACGCGTGGCCATGACGAGCGCGCAGCCGATCCTGCAGGAGGCGCCCGGATCGTCCGGCCTGCGCCGTTCGCTGCGCCGGCGCCACATGCAGATGATCGCACTCGGCGGGGTGATCGGCGCGGGGCTCTTTGTCGGCAGCGGGGTCGTCATCGGTTCGGCGGGACCGGCTGCGGTGATCTCGTTCGCGCTGACCGGCACGCTGGTCGTGCTGGTGATGCGCATGCTGGGTGAAATGGCGGTGGCCTATCCTGCCGTCGGCGGCTTCTACGAATACAACCGTCTCGCGCTCGGGGAACTGGCCGGCTTTCTGACCGGGTGGATGTACTGGTACTTCTGGGTGATCGTTGTCGCCCTCGAGGCGGTCGCGGGGGCCAAGATACTCGGCACCTGGTGGCCGTCGGTGGCACCCTGGCGGTTCACGCTCGCGCTCATGACTCTCTTCACCATCGTGAACCTCTTGTCGGTGCGCTCCTATGGCGAGGCGGAGTTCTGGTTCGCCTCGATCAAGGTGGCGGCCATCGTGGCCTTCCTCTGCGCGGGTGCCCTGTTCGCCTTCGGTGCCTGGCCGGGAACGGCGGGCGGCATCGCGCACCTCACCGCTCACGGCGGTTTCATGCCCAACGGCATCGTTCCGGTGCTGACCGGTGCGGTGGCCGCCACCGGCTTTTATTTCGGTGCCGAGATCGTCACGATCGCGGCAGCCGAGTCCGCAGAGCCGGAGCGCGCGGTCGCCGAGACGACTCAGTCGGTGATCTGGCGCGTGCTGATCTTCTACATCGGTTCGATTTTTCTGGTCGTCGCCATCGTGCCGTGGAACGATGCGATCCGCATGGCGCGGCCGTACGTGAGTGTCATGGAGACACTGCGCATTCCCGCGGCGGTCCTCATCATGAGCCTCGTCATCCTCACCGCCGTGCTGTCCGCCTTGAACTCGGGCCTGTTTGCCTCCTCACGCATGCTGATGGCGCTCGCACGCCGCGGCGATGCGCCCGCCTCGTTCGCCAAGCTCGATGCGCGCGGCGTACCGGTGAGCGCCATCCTGGTCAGCACCGCGTTCGGCTACGTGACGGTCGTGATGAGTTACGTGTCCCCCGACCGGGTGTTCGCATTCCTGGTCAATTCCTACGGAACCGTGGCCATTTTCGTGTACGTTCTGATCGCGGTCGCGGAGCTGAAACTGCGCCGGCGTCTGGAGCGGGAGATGCCCGAGCGGCTGCGGCTGCGCATGTGGGGCTATCCGTGGCTGACGCGACTCACCATCCTCGCGATGCTGACGATCGTGGCGGCGATGTCGGTCATACCCGAGCAGCGCGCCTCCCTGCTCTTCGGCGTGATCAGCGTGCTCGTGCTGATGCTCGCCTACGCCTTGCGCGGCCTCGTGCGCGGAGAGGCAAGCGCCGTACGCTGAACGCCAAGCGCAGCGCCGTTCCCGGTCGGGGCGCTGAGGCGTACGCGCCGGGGCCAGCGGCTGCTGTAGGCGTTCCCGAACCCTGCAGCCGCCAGCTTGCTGCGGCGCGCCAGCCGATAGGCTTAAGGATACCCGAGCGTTTTTCGCTTAAGATCGCATCGAAAGGCGGGCACCTACCTGCAAGCTCCGCACCCACCCCTGGCTGGCTACTACCCGAGCGAGCGCGACCGCAGCGCCTGGGTGCGCGGGATCTTTGATCGAACTGCCGCCGACTACGATCGCGTCGAGCACATTCTCGGGTTTGGCACCGGCTCGTGGTATCGCAGGCGAGCCCTGCGGCGGGCCGGTCTCACGCCCGGCATGAGCGTCATCGACGTCGGCACGGGCACGGGACTTCTCGCCTGCGCCGCCGCGACCATCGTCGGTGATGCGGCGCGCATCACCGGCGTGGATCCGAGCCCGGGCATGATCGAACATGCGAAGGTGCCGCAGGGAGTGCGGCTGCTGAGCGGCAGCGCCGAACACATCCCGGCAAAGGATTGCAGCACCGACTTCCTCAGCCTCGGCTACGCCCTGCGCCACATCAGCGATCTGACCCAGGCGTTTGCCGAACTGTACCGGGTGATCCGGCCCGGGGGTCGGCTGTGCGTACTCGAGATCACGCTGCCCTCGGGCGCCGTGCGCCGTGCGCTGCTGAAGGCCTGGCTCGACGGCTGCGTGCCGCGGATCGCTTCAATGGTCGGGCAGCGTCGCGATACGGCGCGGCTCATGCATTACTACTGGGACACCATCGCCTCCTGTGTACCACCCGCCACGATCCTGCGGGCACTCAGTGAGGCTGGCTTCGTGCATGTCGAGCGACAGGTGGACCTGGCGATCTTCTCCGCCTACCACGCGCGCAAGGTGCCCTGAAGCGCGGCGCGCGCTAACGACGCTCCGACACGGATGCCACCCGCCGTCGTCGTGCCTCGATCCAATGGTTCTGCGCGTGGGCCTCCGCGAGCTCGGCCCGCAGGTACTCGTCCAGCTGCGGCACGAACGCGCGCGCATCGCCCGGCGGGTCGAATCGATGCCCGAGCCGCATCCGATAGTGCACCGGCAGCGGGGCTCGCCGGAACAGTGACCAGCCCTTGCTCAGCAGCGGGGAGTCGATCTCAATGATGAGAGTCTGCACCGGCACATCCGCCTGCTGGGCGATGATGCCAACTCCCGCCTGCAGCGCATTGATGGGTGCTTGCGTCGTGCGGGTGCCTTCCGGGAACAACAGCACGATGCCACCGCGGCCGAGCTCCGCGATGCCCTCACGGATCATCTGCCGTGGCGGCTCGGAGCGGATGTAGCGGGCAAGCCGCGCCCCGGCGCCAAGGAACACGTTGTTCATCAGCGAGGATTTCATCACGCAGGCCACCCGCGGCTCATGCGCGATGATCAGCAGGGCGTCGATCAGGCTCGGGTGGTTCGGGGCGAGCACCACGGGCGGCCCGTCCCGCAGCGCGCGCAGCGCGCTGAGATCAAAGCGGTAGATGCCCATCAGCCCGAGCGTCCACACGTACAGTCGAAATCCGCACAGGATCCCGAATCGCCCGCAACGCCGGGCGGGGCCTGCAGGCAATACCAAGAGCAAGGGCAGCGCGACCACGGTCCATGAAAGGCAGATCACGCCAAGCAGGGTCACCGACGCGAACATCAGCAGGCTTTCGATCAGATGGCGCAGGCGCAGCAGCAGCGGCTGCCGGACACGGGCCCGTGCGGGCGCCTCAACAAGCTCTTGGAATTGCGGTCTGGCCATTGCGCCTCGGAACTTCCTGATTTGCTCAAGTACCGGCCATGCCGCAACCGTTCCCGTGTGGCCGGGAATCAATAGCTTACTAATAATCGGCGAGCGATGCGATGTGCGGTCGCGGACACACTTCCCGGTTGCTCACCCTCAGCTGTTCCCGCCGTGGCGCCGCGGCCGCCGGATGGCAGGGGGGACTAGGCGATGACCGTCCGGCTTGGGCCGTCTGGCGCTGAAGGCCTGCCACCAAGAAGACCGCAGCAACGGCGCGCTTTTTCCGGACACCGCAAACGCAATGGGCCGCCACGGCAGTGGCGGCCCATCTTAGCGGCGCGGGTGCGCTGCCCTCACCTACTTCTTGGTTGACGTGTCCTGGCTTGCAATGCACTGCCATTTGCCAGATGGCATCTTCATCCAGGTATCGGTGAAGCGGTCAGTCTCATCCAGCACCTTACCCGTGCCATCGGTTCCGTTGCCCTTGAAGACCCCGATCGCAACGGCCGTGTCCCCGAATACAATGACCTTCACATCGTCGTACTCGGCGTGGGTCCACTTGGTGGATTTCGCATCCGCCAGTGCGGCCGCCCTGGACGTCGTGACCTTGCCCTCGCTCGTGGTCTGCACAAAATTGTCAGCCAGCAGCGGGGCGAGCAGATCGGTGTTGTTAGTCTGTTGCGACTGCAGCCATTTCTGCTCCAATCCGGCCACCGCCTTCTCAGTCGCGCTCGTGTCACTGGACTGCGACCACGCGCTGCCCGCCAGGAGCACCGCGCCAAGTAAACACCATGTCAAGCTTCTTTTCATTGGATCCCCCTAAACGATGAATGAGAACGCGGGGGCGACCTTGCGTCTTTGACACGACGGTAGCAACCCGCTCCAATCGCAGCAGGGATTATCCTCGCACTTTCCGGCGACCGGAACACTGTGATGACCCCATCTTTCAGCCTCGTTCGCTTCAGTGCCGTCGCCGCTTTCGCGGCAACGCTGTCGATCGGCAGCGCGCGGGCTGAGCCGACTGCCGCGGCCACCGCAACGCTGGAGCGGGAACTGGCCGCCGACGTCGAGCGCTTCGTCGCCGCTGATCGCTTAGCGCCCCCCGCCCCCTGCCAGGTGCTGTTCGTCGGCTCCTCGAGCATCGTCAAGTGGCGGGCCAGCCTGCCGGCGGACATGGCGCCGATGCCGGTCGTCAACCGCGGCTTCGGTGGCTCGCACATCGAGTATGTGAACCGCTGGTTCGATGAGATTGTCGCCCCCTACCGGCCGCGCGCCATCGTCTTCTATGCCGGCGAGAACGACCTCGACGCGGGCAAGTCCGTGGCGCGGGTGGTCGCCGATTTCGATGCCTTCCTGGCGCTGAAGACCAAGGCGCTCGGCCCGACACCGGTCTATTTCATCTCGCTCAAGCCCTCCAAGGCGCGTTTCGAGCAATTTGCGCTGCAAACCCAGGTCAACGATGCGATACGTGCCCGCGCCGGCGCGCGCTCGGATCTGCACTACATCGACGTGGTCCCGGCGATGCTGGAAAACGCCAGACCCAGGGAGATCTTCGAAGCCGACGGCTTGCACATGACCGCCGCGGGCTACGCGATCTGGACCCGCCTCGTCAAAGCGGCTCTGCTGCCGAGCGCTGAGGCGGAGGTACGCGAGTGCCGCCGCGCCGCAGGGCCGACACACCCCTGAGGAGGACCCAGGCGTCAGGTGGCGCGCAGCGCTGTGGTCACGGGCACTCGCGCCGCACGCAGCGCGGGCAGAAATCCGCCCAGCAGCCCCATCGCCAGCGCCCAGACGATGCCGGTCACGGCGAGAGAGGGGGTCACCGCGAGCTGAAAACTGTAGCCGAAGGGACTCGCCGCGAGGCCATTAAAGAAGATCCACGCCAGGGCGCCACCCAGCAGTGCGCCGGGCACCGTCAGGAACATCGACTCACACAACACGGAAGCCATGATGGCGGCGGGACCGAAGCCGATCGCCCGCAGCGTCGCCAGCTCGCGGCGGCGCGAGTCGACGATCGCGTACAGGGCGTTCACGGCCCCGAGCGTCGCGCCGATCGCCATGATCGTGCCGACAAAGTAGCCGACGAAAGTGAAAAGCGCGTTCAGCTGCTTGAATCCGTCCTCCACTGCCTCGCGTTCGCGCACCGCTTCGAGGTGCAGCGTCGGATTGGCGTTCACGGCGTTGCGCAGTACGTCGAAGGCGGCGGGCGATTGCAGCATCACGCAAACCTGGCTGTAGGTATTGCGGTTGAAGGTCGTCATAAGGGTATCGACATCTGCGTAGACGACGCATTGCTGGCTTTCGCCCTGGTCAAAGTGGCCGACGATGGTCCAGTCGACGCCCCGGATCGAGCGTCGGGCGCCGATTTCGAACTCCTCGAACTGCCGCACGCAGGGATTACTGGCCACCAGTTCGTGCAGGCCACGCTGAAACATGCGCCCCGCCGTCAGATGCAGCTCGGGTGCGTACTCGGCCACCTTCTGGCTCACTCCCGCGAGCGCGAAGAAGATCCGGATGCCGGTGAGGCGCCTGCGCCCCTCCATGGGAACCATCGTCTGGAACACCACGATCGGCTCACCATTGCTGCCCTTTTTGATTCCCGGCAGGTCGAGGATGGTGGTCGCCTCCTCGCGTGGGACGCTGCCGTCGATGCTGCGCGTGCCGAGGCTGCGCAGGATCACGCGATCAGCGCGTACGCCTCCCATCTCCTCGCGGCGCGCCCCGGCTTCCATGGCCAGCATCGAGACCAGTACGCCCACCGCGCAGGTCACACCGATGATGATCGTGAGAACTGACCCCAGCCGCTGCGTTGCCCCGGCCAGGTTCACCCGCAAGAGGCCTGAGAATTGTCGGATGAAATTCATGCCCCGCTCTAGCGGTTGGCGAGCGCGCTCGCCACCTTCAGCCGGGCCGCCAGCAGCGCAGGAACCGCCGCGCTGATCAGTGCGACCAGCACGGCAGCCCCAAGCCCGACGACCACCACGATCGGCGGCATCGAAAGCCTCGGCACGAACTTCGAGGCAAACGGGAAAGCCAGTAGCGCCAGCGCAAGACCGAGCACTGCAGCCGCAATGCACACCACCAGCGCCTCCGCCAGTATCAGCAGGAATACGCCGCGATCCGTAAAGCCCACGGTCTTCATCACCGCAAGCTCCGGGGTCCGCTCGCGCATCGACTGAATCATCATGCTCGCAGTGGCGAACAGCAGCGCCACCAGTACCGCGCCGACGATCGCGCGGATCAGGAAGTCCAGATCGCCGATCCTTTGCACATTCGACTGAGCCATTTCACGCAGGGACTCGGTTTTGGTCTCATTGGCGGAATTGGCGAAGCGCCGGTCGATTGCATCCGCCACCGTCACGGCCAGCTTCGGATTCGTTACCGCGACGTTGAAGTGCTGAGCCGTGCCATTTCCCGTTTGGCGCGCTTCGTTCACGTATGTGAAGTTGACCAGAATCCTGTTGCCTTGCGCACCCACGTCGCTGTCGGTGAAGGTGCCCACGACATCGAACGCCCAGTCCATCGACCCGTTCTGCTGCGCAAGGCTCGTCACCAGCGGGATGTGATCGCCGATCTTCCAGCCGTACTTTGCCGCGAGCTCCGCCGTCATCAGGGCCCCGGTGCGCGTCTTAGCGAAAGCGTCGAGATATTCGGGTGCGATGGTAAAGGTGAACGCCGACGTCCAGTCCTCATCGGGCCGAACCGCGACGATGCCCACTCGCTCGGTGGGCTTCTGGTAGGTGCCCCAGAACAGCTCCACCGGGTCGACGACTTTAACACCGGGTAATGACTTGATCTGCTCGAGCATGCCCAGCGCGAGCGAATCGGACCAGAAGCCGTTGCGCGTGTGCACGATCAGAAGATCAGCCCGCGCCTCGGCGGCCAGCTGTTCGACGCCGCTCTTGAGCCCCTGCAGCACGCCGAACAGCGCGAAGGCGACGCTGACCTGGAGAAAAATCAGGACGGTGCGCCCGGGCTTGCGCCAGATGCCAACCCAGATGAGGGGCAGAAATCTCATGCGGCAGTCCGGGCACCTGCCGCGGCAAGTCCTGACGGGCCCATGGCGGCGAAGTCCTTGTCTGCAAACTCAGGATCAGAAGCGCGCGCGGCGCTGCGGCTGCCGCACCGGCGCCTTAAGTGCATCGACACACTAACAAAGGACCCAATTAACGTCACCTTCCGGGCCGCTATCGCATCCCGCCGCAGTGACGCTTAGACTTCCCGCGAGCCCTGGCGGGGCGATAAAGGATCTCCTGGATGAAGCGAACCCTGCTCTTGCTCCTTGCCGTGCTGCTGGCGCCCACGGCGCCCCACGCAGCCACGCTCGGAGTCTCGATGGCCTTGTTCGATGACAACCTGCTCACCGACGTGCGCGCCAACATGAAGGAACGAGCGCGGCAGCTGAACGTCGCGATTCAGTTCGAGGACGCGCAGAACGACATCGGCAGACAGCTGAACCAGATCCAGAATTTCATTGCGCAGAAGGTGGATGCCATCATCGTCAATCCCGTCGATACCGACGCGACGCCCAAGATGACCCGCCTGGCCGTGCAGGCCGGCATACCACTGGTGTACGTGAACCGGATGCCCGGCGATAAGCAGCTGCCGCCGAAGGTCTCCTTCGTCGGTTCCGATGAGGCTCAGTCCGGCACGCTGCAGATGACGGAAGTTTGCCGGCTGCTGCAGGGCAAAGGCGACATCGTCATCATGATCGGCGAGCTGACCAACCAGTCCGCCCGCCAGCGCACCCAGGACGTCTATTCTGTGATCGCAAGACCTGAGTGTCGTGGCATACGGGTTCTCGAGAAGCAGGCGGCGAACTGGAAACGCACCGAGGCGGCCGATCTGATGACCAACTGGCTCAGCGCGGGCCTGCGCCCTCAGGCGGTGGTGGCCAACGACGATGAGATGGCGATCGGGGCCATCCAGTCCCTGCGCCAGGCAAAACTGCTCTCCGCAACGATCGTGGCGGGGATCGACGCCACGCCCGATGGACTTGCGGCCATGAAAGCCGGAGATCTCAAGGCCACCGTTTTTCAGAACGCCCCCGCTCAGGGCACCGGAGCGGTCGACACGGCACTGAAGCTGGCCCGGGGCGAGAACGTTGCAAGCTTCGTGTGGGTCCCGTTCGAGCTGGTGACCCCTGCCAATCTTAAGAACTACCTCGGGAAGCACTGAAGCCGCGATGGCCGGTCCTGCCCCCGCTGCGCCGCAGTGCCTGCTCGAAGTCAGGCACGTCAGCAAGGCGTTCCCCGGGGTCGTGGCGCTGGACGATGTCTCGCTGAGCCTTAAGGCCGGGACCGTACATGCGCTGATGGGCGAAAACGGCGCCGGCAAGTCGACTCTCATGAAGATCATCGCCGGAATCTACCGCCCGGATGAGGGCGAGCTGCGCCTGCGCGGCCGCGCCCTGCAGCTGCGCTCGCCCATGGAGGCGCTGCACAACGGCATCGCGATGATTCATCAGGAGCTGAACCTGATGCCCTCGATGAGCGTGGCCGAGAATGTCTGGATCGGGCGCGAGCCGCTCAACGCCTGCGGAATCATCCGCCACCGCGAACTCAACGCAAGGACGCAGGCGCTGCTCGAGCGACTGCAGATCGACCTCGACCCCCGGACGCCGGTGCGTGCACTGTCCGTTGCCGCTCGCCAGATGGTCGAGATCGCCAAAGCGCTCTCCCGGCAATCGCAGCTTCTCATCATGGACGAGCCGACCTCGGCCCTCACCGACAAGGAGGCGCAGCACCTGTTCACCGTCATTCGCGAGCTCACCGCCCAGGGGACCGGGGTTTTCTACATCACCCACAGGATGGACGAGCTGTTCGAGATCGCAGACGAGGTCTCGGTGTTGCGCGACGGCCGTCATATCGCCACCGACCGCCCTGACAACCTCAGCCGTGACGCGATCATCCGCATGATGGTGGGGCGTGAGCTTGCGCGGCTCTTCCCCTGCGCCCCGGCCAACCCCGGGCCGGTCGCTTTGTCGGCGCGTGCGCTGAACTTGCCGCCGAAATTTCACGACGTGAGCTTCGATCTGCACGCAGGCGAGATCCTCGGTGTCGCGGGGCTCATCGGCGCGGGCCGCAGCCAGTTGGCCGAGGCACTGTTCGGACTGACGCCGGCAAGCTCGGGGCAGATCTTGATCGAGGGCTGCGAGGTGCGGGTCGACTGCCCGGGCGCGGCCATGGCGCGCGGCGTTGCCCTGGTCACCGAGGACCGCAAGGAGAGCGGCTGTTTCCTGGGGCTCAGCGTTCTGGAGAACCTTGAGATTTCGGTGCTCACCCGCGAGTTCGTTCGGCTCGGCTTCGTGCGCAAGGGCGCACTCACCCGGGCGTGCGCGGCGATCAGCCACTCGCTGCGGGTGAAAACACCCGACCTGCACGAGCGCATGGAGAATCTCTCCGGCGGCAATCAGCAGAAGGTCCTGCTCGGCCGCTGGCTGCTCATGCAGCCGAAGATCCTCATCCTCGATGAGCCCACACGCGGAGTCGACGTCGGCGCCAAGGCCGAGATCCACGAGCTCATCAGCCGCCTGGTCGCCCAGGGCGCTGCGGTGCTGATGATCTCCTCCGAGATGCCTGAGATTCTCGGCATGAGCCACCGGATCATGGTGATGCATGAGGGGCGCGTGACGGGGATCCTCGCGCGCGCGGAGGCCGATCAGGTCAAGATCATGAATCTCGCCGCGCGATGAGCACCGGTCAAAGGGAACCGATGTCCGAGGCACCGGCGCCGCCAAGCGTGGGCAGCGCAGCGAGCGCTCGCGCGCGCGGATTGCCGTCCGAAGCGAGCATCCTGATGGTGCTGGTCGGACTTGCGCTGACCTTTGAGCTGCTCGGCTGGATTTTTGTCGGGCAAAGCTTTCTTTTCAACGCGCAGCGCCTGGTCGTCATGATCCTGCAGGTCTCGGTGATCGGCATCATCGCCGTCGGTGTGACGCAGGTGATCATCAGCGGTGGCATCGACCTGTCGTCCGGCTCGGTGGTGGCTCTCACCGCGATGGTCGCGGCAAGCCTCGCTCAATCCTCCGACGCGGTGAGGGCGGTCTATCCTGCGCTCATCGATCTGCCGCTCATCGTGCCGCTCGCGGCAGGACTTGCGGTTGGTGCGCTCGCCGGCCTCCTCAACGGCACCCTGATCGCCTGGACCTCCATCCCGCCCTTCATCGCGACCCTGGGTGTCATGGTCAGCGCCCGCGGCATCGCCAAATGGTATACGCGCGGACAGCCGGTCAGCATGCTCACCGACAGCTACGCCGACATCGGCGGCGGAGTGGTGCCGGTCGTGATCTTCCTCGCCACCGCTCTGGTATTTCACGTCGCGCTGCGTTACACGCGCTACGGCAAGTTCACCTACGCCATCGGCGCCAATGCGCAGGCGGCGCGCGTTTCGGGAATCAATGTCCCCCGGCATCTGATCGTGGTGTACACCATTGCGGGCGGGCTGTCGGGATTGGCCGGAATCGTCACCTCGGCGCGCGCCGTGTCAGGACAGTCGGGCATGGGGATGATGTATGAGCTCGATGCCATTGCCGCGGCGGTGATTGGCGGGGCCTCGCTGTCGGGGGGCGTCGGACGGATTACCGGCACGGTGATCGGCACGTTGATCCTCGGCGTGGTGACCTCAGGCTTCACCTTCCTGAGAATCGACGCGTACTATCAGGAGATCGTCAAGGGCGCCATCATCGTGGTGGCCGTGATCGCGGACCAGTACCGGCAACGGGCGCGCAGCCGGCGCGCCTGAGCGGCCGCGCCGCGCTACTCGCCGGTGCCGATCAGCCGCCCGTTACGCATACTCTCCCCGGCCGCCTCCGCGAGCCGCAGCGCCTGAAGTCCGTCGTTGAAGTCCGGGCTCATCGGACTGCCCTCCTCGAGCGAGGAAACGAACGCATCGAGCTCCAGTTCATAGGACTTGCGATAGCGCTCGAGGAAGAAATAGAGCACCGGATCCCGCGCGGCAGTGCGCCCGGCGCTCCAGGATTCGACCGAGGTGGCGCGCTGGTTTCCCGCCTGCAGCATGCCGAGCGACCCGAATGCCTCGATGCGCTGATCGTAGCCGTAGGCACAGCGGCGGCTGTTGTTGATCTGTATCAGCGCACCGCTCCCCGCGCGCAGCGCTATCGAACAGGTATCGATGTCGGCGAGCTTGCCGATCGCCGGGTCGACAAGATTCGCGCCGAGGGCATGCACCTCAACGATATCACCGCCCAGGTAGCGGGCCATGTCGAAATCGTGGATGGTCATGTCCTTGAACAGGCCACCGCTGCCTTTGATGTAGCTGGCCGGCGGCGGCGAGGGATCGCGACTGGTGATCACGACCAGCTCGAGCGCGCCGATTTCCCCCTGGCGCAGGCGCTCGCGCAGCGCTTTGAAGGACGGATCGAAGCGCCGGTTGAAACCGATCATGACCCGCGGCTGGCTGGCGCCAATCTCGCTCCAGCAGGCCCGCGCACGCGCAAGATCGAGGTCAACCGGCTTCTCGCACAGCACGGCTTTCCCGGCCCGCACCGCAGCGCTGATCATCGCCACGTGCGTATCGGTGGGCGTCGCCACCACCACCGCGCCGAGGTCAGGCTCCGACAGGACTTCCTCCACGCTGGCGGCCATCCTGACGCCCAGTTCCCGTGACACCCGCTGTGCGGCCTCGGCGAGGACGTCGAATACCATCAGCAGCCGCGCGCGTGGATGGCGCGCGAGGTTTCGCGCATGAATGCGGCCGATGCGGCCACAGCCGAGTACTGCGATGCCGACCATCGACGCTCCTTTCAGATTGCGTAACTCATAGTGGTTGGCTGGCACCCATCAGCTCGGGCGGGTGAGGAATTCATAGCCGGGTGCGTTGGTGAATTGCCACCGCCTCGCCGGTCCTGCCATGACGTTCAGGTAGTAAAGATCGAAACCATGAGCGGCGCTCACCGGGTGGTAGCCGCGCGGCACCAGCACCACGTCGCGGTCCTCGACTGTCATCGTTTCATCCAGCGTGCGATCCTCGGTGTACACGCGCTGGAAGGCGAAGCCGCCCGGACGTGACAGGCGGTGGTAGTAGACCTCCTCCAGCTGCGTCTCCGCGCCCACATCGCTGTCGTGCTTGTGCGGCGGGTAACTCGACCAGTGGCCACCGGGTGTCAGCACCTCGACGATGAGCAACCGCTCCGCCGCAGCGCTCTCCGGCAGCACGTTACGCACGTAGCGGGTATTGGTGCCGGTGCCCCTGACCTCTTCCCCGATCTCCTGTGGCTGGATCAGCCGGGGCGCAAAGCGCCCTTCGGCCGGTGCCGAACCCACCGCAAGCTCGCACGCGGTTTGCGCCGCGACCGTCAGCTGCGTCCTCGGCGGCACATACAGTGCATACGGCTTGCCGTCGAACGGACTGCCGCGCGCGCCGACGGCGCCGAGATCCTGTCCGTTGACGCTGAAGGATGCCCGGCCGCCGAGCAGCACGAGACACTGCTCCCGGTCAGGCAGCTCGCGCTCGAGCCGCTGCCCGGCGGGCAGGTCGAGGACTTCGAACCCGACGTAACGCCAGCCGGCACGGCGCGGCGTGATCTGCTGCACCCATCCGCCAGCGGTGGCTGCCTGCGGCTTGACGAGGAGCGAGCCGCTCACCGCTCGTGCTCGGACAAAAGACGCCGCAGGTTGCGGTACCCGAGCGCGGCGTAGGTCATCGGGTGGGCGGTCCTCGGATCCTGCTCGGCTTCGAGGATCACCCAGCCCGAGTAGTCGCGAAGCTCGCGGAATATGCGCTCAAAGTCCACGTTACCGTCACCGGGAACGGTAAACACACCCGCAAGCACCGCACGCAGAAAACTCCAATCCTCGCTCTTGGCCCGCTCGCACACCGCGGCACGCACATCCTTGGCGTGCACGTGCGCGATCCGTGAGGCGTGGCGTCGCGCGAGCGCGGCGGCATCGGCTCCGGCAAACATCGCGTGCCCGGTATCGAGCAACAGCCCCACCTCCGCTGCGCTGACATCCATCAGGGTGTCGATATCCTGCTCGCTCTGAATGAGCGTGCCCATGTGATGATGATAGGCAAGACGAACCCCTTCGCCCGCCACGACCGCCGCCACTTCCGAAACCCGCCGGCCAAACTCACCCCACTCGCTGCCCGTGAGGCGCGGCCGTGCGGAGAGCGGACGCTGAAGGTCGCCGTGTACGCTTGCGCTCACGTCCGCGAACACCAGCACCGAGCTTCCGACGGCCTTGAGCAGATCGAGGTGGGGACGCAGGCACTCAAGCTCGGCGCGGACGTCCCTTTGCAGCAGCTGCGCTGAGTACCATCCGGACACGCAGGCGAGGCCAAAGCGTCCGAGGATGTCGGCGAGCTCACGCGCATCGCGCGGGAACTTATGCCCGAGTTCCATACCCTCGAAGCCGATCTTACGAGCCTCGCCGAGGCAGGTCTCGAGCGGCGTGTCGCCGCCGAGCTCGCGCATATCGTCGTTCGACCAGATGATGGGATTGGCGCCCAGACGAACGTTCATGGCTCACTCTTCATCGAAGCGCCGTTGACGGGCGAGCGTGTAGCGCTCGCGAGCCGCCCTGACCTGCTCGCGCTGCGAGACCTGCGGCACCGCCACGTCCCACCAGTGCCCGCCCGCCTCGGTACTGGCGGCAGGATCGGTTTCGATGACCAGCACGCAGGTGCGCGAGGCCTGGCGCGCCGCGGTGAGGGCGTCGGCAAGTTCCGCGACGCCCTGCACTTTGCTTACGAGAGCCCCGAGGCTGCGCGCGTGCGCGACGAGGTCGAGCGCGCCCTCGGCGCTCCCCGCAGAACCGCGCAGGTTGTTGAAGCTCGCATTTCCGGTGGAGCGCTGCAGCCGCTCGATGCAGCCGAAGCCGCCATTGTCCAGAAGCACGATGATCAGCTTCAGGCCCATCTGCACCGAAGTCGCGATTTCGCTGTTGAGCATGAGGTAGGAGCCATCGCCCACCATGACGATGACTTCGCGCTGCGGATGGGCGAACTTCACGCCCAGCGCTCCGGCGATCTCGTAGCCCATACAGGAGTAGCCGTACTCCAGGTGATAGCCCCCCGCCTCCTCGGCCTGCCAGTGCTTGTGCAATTCACCGGGCAGTCCGCCCGCAGCGCCGACCAGGATATCGGAGGGCTGCGCGCCTCTTTGAATCGCACCGATGACCTGCGCGTCCGAGGGCAGCGGAGCGGCGGCGGCAGCCGTGAAGGCCTGCGCCACGGTTTGCCACGCAACGCGCTCAGCCTTCGAGCGGCCCGTCCAGGCCGCCGCAGCCCGCCAGTCACCGAGCGCCTCGCTCAGCTGGCGCAAACCCTCGCGGGCATCCGCGACCAGGGGCATCGCGCGGTGCTTGTACGCATCCACCGGCTGCACATTCAGCGCCACGATCCGATGACCCTTGGCGCGAAACAGGCTCGCCGAGCCGGTGGTAAAGTCTTGAAGACGGGTGCCCACCGCCAGGATCACATCGGCCTCAGCGGCGAGCGAATTGGCAGCCTCAGTCCCGGTGACGCCGATGCCGCCAAGATTCAGAGGGTGGCTGGCCGGCAACGCGGACTTGCCCGCCTGCGTCTCCGCGCTCGCCACGCCATGTCGCTCGCAGAACTCGCGCAACGTGCTGCCCGCTTCTGAATACAACACCCCGCCCCCGCACACGATCAGCGGCCGCTGCGCCGTGCGCAGCAGCCGCACTGCCTGCGCAAGCTCGGCGCGGGCCGCCGGCGAGCGTCGCGGCAGCCACACTCGCTCCTCGAAGAAACTTTGCGGCCAATCGCAAGATTCCGCCTGCACGTCCTGACACAGCGCAAGCGTTACCGGCCCGCAACCTGCCGGGTCCGTGAGCACCTGCATCGCCCGATTGAAGGCGCTGATCAGCTGCTCGGGTCGCGTGATGCGGTCGAAGTAGCGCGACAGCGGGCGCAGGCAGTCGTTCGCCGTGACCAGCCCGTCGCCGAAGTCCTCAAGCTGCTGCAGCACCGGATCGGGCGCGCGCGATGCAAACACGTCTCCCGGCAACAGCAGCACCGGCAGACGATTGACGTGCGCCACGGCCGCAGCCGTGGCCAGATTGGTCGCTCCCGGCCCGATGGAGGTGGTACAGGCCATCACGCGGCGCCGGAATGTCGCCTTGGCAAAGGCAACCGCCGCATGGCCCATCGCCTGCTCGTTGTGGGCGCGCAAGGTGGGCAGCTCCTCCTGCGCGGCGTAAAGCGCCTCACCGAGCGCTGCCACGTTGCCATGTCCGAATATGGCCCACACGCCGGCGAAGAGCCGGCGCCGCTCGCCCTCAAGCTCAGTCCACTGTGCCGCCATCGCGCGCACCAGAGCCTGCGCCGTCGTGAGCCGGATCGCCGTCAATTCGCGCTCCTTACAACCGACCGGGCCCAGGATCGCGGGCGGATGACCCCACTTCGACCCGGACCTCTGAAAGGCTCGGCGATATCCGCGCTGGCGGCCGCCTCGCCGATCCGCCCGGACCGCCGGGCTCGCAGAGGATGGTACCTCCGGCGGCAACGCCCCGCATGAACCGGCAGGTCACGGCCTGCCCGTGAACGAGCCTCTCCCGGGCGCGTCCCCGGCCAGGAGGATTGCGCGGCAAACTCGCTCTCTACGCTCACGCGTCCGAACGCGATAAGGTCCGGCTGAGTACTCACACCCGCACAGGTCCCTTTCGAGCGCTCGCCGTGCGCGCACGCGCATCGCAGTGGTGAACTGCATCCGGCTCACACCAGCCGCATGGCGCGGATCCGATCGGTGCAGCCGGGTTTCTGCCGCGAGAGCGATGTCATATTTATGTTATTTTTCAATGCCTAATATCGCTCTCTTCAGCGTGACTCTAGATAGCGGCGGCACCCGACTGCGGGCGGCGCGAACGTCTGCGCAAATCCAGGTGAGAGGGTGTTGAACCGCAGCGCGCGCAGCGGCGCTTCTTCCGGACTCTTGTGGCTGCTCGGCAGCGCCTGTGCTCTGATCGTCGCCAATCTGTACTACGTGCAGCCGCTCACCGGATTGGTGAGCGCGGCGCTCGGAATGCCCCGCGGTAGTTCCGGCCTTCTCGTCACCCTGCCGCTCATCGGCTACGGGGTGGGTCTGCTGTTCGTAGTTCCGCTGGGTGATCTTATCGAGAACCGCCGGCTCGTCTTGATGCTGCTCGGCCTCGAAACCCTTTGCCTGCTGGCCATCGGCCGCATCCATCAGCCTGTGCCCTTCCTCGCCGTCGCGTTTCTGGTCGGCGCCACGGCGGTGGCCGTCCAGGTGCTGGTGCCGTACGTCACCTACCTCGTCCCGCTGGCGATCCGCGGTCGCACCGTGGGCAAGGTCATGAGCGGACTGATGTTGGGAATCATGCTGGCGCGGCCGCTGTCGAGCCTGATGGCGGACCTGTTCTCTTGGCGCGCGATCTTCAATCTGTCCGCCGCACTCATGGCCGCGTTATTCGTGACATTGCGCCTGGCACTGCCGCCCCGCCAACCCGCGCGGCACTCCTCCTACACCGAGCTGCTGCGCTCCATGGGTCGGATTTACCTCACCACCCCCGTGCTGCGTCGGCGCGCGCTGTATCACGCCTGCATGTTCGGTGCGTTCAGCGTGTTCTGGACGGCCGCGCCGTTGTGGCTGAGCGGACCGCAGTTCCAGCTGACTCAACGCGGCATCGCCTGGGTTGCCCTGGCGGGCGTGGCGGGAGCGATCGCACCCCCCATCGCCGGTCGCATCGCCGACAGCGGACTCAGCCGACCGGGAACCGCACTGGCCATGCTGCTGGCCGTCGCGGCCTTCCTGCTCTCAGATCTGGCGCAGAGCGGATCGGCGCTCGCGCTCGGCCTGGTGACCGCCTGCGCCATCGCGCTCGACTTCGCCGTTTCCGCAAACCTGGTATTCGGGCAACGGGCCATCTTTGCGCTCGCCCCGGAGCAGCGCAGTCGCCTCAACGCACTCTACATGGCGACCTTTTTCGTCGGCGGCGCAATCGGCTCGGCGCTGGGCGGCTGGTCTTACGCGCGCCTCGGCTGGCCGGGCGTATCTGCGGTGGGCATCGCGCTGCCGGCGCTGGGTCTTTGGTATTTTTCCACTGATCCCGCTGCGCGAGCCGTCGCGGCTGGATCGTAAGTCCAGCCGAGGCGCGGCCGGCTGCCGTCGCCTGCACGCTCGCCTGACCCGTGCCGCAGTGCGCGCTTACCAGATGTGAACGCGCTGTGCCGGCGTTCGATACATGCGATCCGTGGGCTTCACGCCGAACGCCTCGAAGAAGGGGTCTTGATTCGTGACCGAGCCGAGCACACGAAATTCCGGCGGCGAGTGAGGATCGACCTTGACGCGCCGGATCGCCTCCGCCTCGCGCACCTTGGCTTGCCACACCTGGGCGAGACTCAGAAAGAAGCGCTGGTCGCCCGGCACTCCGTCGATCACCGGCGCCGCCTTGCCGCCGAGCGACAGGTGGTAGGCCTTGTACGCAATGGCAAGTCCGGAGTTGTCCGCGATGTTCTCCCCCAGCGTCAACTCGCCGTTGACCTTGAAACCCGGAACCGGCTCGTACGCTGAGTACTGGCTGACCAGGGCCGCCGTCTTAGCCTTGAAACGCTCATGGTCTTGGGCAGTCCACCAGTCGTGCAGATTGCCGTCGCCGTCGTATTGGCTGCCCTGATCATCGAATCCGTGGCTGATCTCATGCCCGATCACCATGCCGATTCCACCGTAATTCACCGCGTCATCGGCCTGCGCGTTGAAGAACGGGGGCTGCAGGATGGCCGCCGGGAAGACGATCTCGTTCAACTCGGGGTTGTAGTAGGCATTGATGGTCTGGGGAGTCATGCCCCATTCGTCCCGGTCGATGGGCTTGCCGAGCTTGTCGATGTTGCGCTGATATTCGAAAGCGTTGGCGCGCATCAGGTTGCCCAAAAGGTCATCCGCACGGGCCTCGAGTCGCGTGTAGTCGCGCCAGCGCTTCGGATAGCCGATCTTGGGGGTGAACTTCGCAAGCTTCGCCTGCGCCTGCACCTTGGTCTGCGGGCCCATCCAGTCGAGCTGATCGATGCTGCTCTTGTAGGTGGCCAACAGCGTGCCCACCAGCGCCTCCATGCGCGCCTTGTTCGCGGGCGGGAAGTACTTGGCAACATAGAGCTGGCCGATCCCCTCGCCCATGGCGCCCTCGACGAAGGCCACGCCGCGCTCCCAGCGCGGCTCATTGGTCGGAACGCCGGTGATCACCGTCCCGTAGAAGGCGAAGTTGGCATCGACCGACGGCTTGGAAAGATAGGGCGCATAGGCGCGCAGCAGCGTAAAGCGCAGATACGCCCGCCATACCGGCAGCGGCGTCTCGCTCGTGATGTCGGCAAGCTTCTTGAGGTAGCTCGGCTGGCTGACGATCAGGTAGGTCGCATGTCCGCTGATGCCGGCATCCGCAAGGTAGCGCTTCCAGTCATAGTGCGGCATGAGCTGCGGCAGGGCCGCGAGTTCGGTCTTATTGTAGGTCTTGATCGGATCGCGATTTTCGACCTTGGTCCATTGCGCCTGCGCGAGCTTCGTCTCGAAGGCGAGGATGCTGGCGGCATCGGCAGCGGCCGCAGCATCGCTCTCGCCTGCCATCGCCAGCGTGCGCGCGACGTGCGCCTGGTACTTCGTGCGCACATCCTTGAGCTTGGCGTCGTCCTTCAGGTAGTAATCGCGGTCGGGAAGCCCTAAGCCCGCCTGTACCAGATCGACGATGTACTTGGTCGCATCGCGGTTGTCCTGATGGACATTGATGTCAAACGGGACATCCACACCCACCCGGCTCCAGTGAGCGAACAACGCCGGCAGCGCGGCGTAGTCGGTCACCGCATCGATGCGCGCAAGCTCTGCAGCGATGGGCTTGGCGCCGAGTGAGTCCACCCGTGCCTCGTCCATGAAACTGCGGTACAAGTCGCCGAGCTTGCGCCGCCCGGGGTCCGTGGCCGAGGAATCTGCGGCGGCCGCCTCCAGCAGTTCCTTCACCTGCTGGTGCGTCTTCTCGCGCAGTTCCTGGAATGCGCCCCAGACGGCCTTGTCCGCCGGGATCTGGGTGCGCGCGATCCACTTGTGGTTCACGTACTGATAGAGGTTGTCCTGGGGTCGAATGGCGGCGTCGAACTGGCCCGTGTCGAGTCCCGCGCCGGCGGCAAACACCGGAAATTGCGCCAACAGGACTGTCGCAAACAGGAGCCGCCAGCTGGATGCCATGGTATCTCTCCGAAAAAATGCCAACCCGCCGACCCGGAAGGGGCCGGTGCCGGACTTCACCGCGCAAAAAAAGCCGCGCCGATCGTACACTAAAGCCCCCGGCGCGACTTCGGTCGTCGCTGAGGCTCGCGTGCAAGCGGGGCAGCGAGTGTTCCCACCCCAGCCGCGAACCGCCGCGCTTGCATGGCAGGGTGCGACTTACCAGACTGAGCTGCGCCAGAAAGCCATGCAGCACTCAACGATCGACGGGCAACGCCCAGCGCAGGTCAGCCATGAACACCGCACCTTCAACTCTGCCGCGCGCCCTCCTGACACTTTTGGCCACCGCCGCTCTCGCCGCGTTCCTCGACCCGCTGGCGCGCGCGGCGGAAGCCGCCACCTCGCAGGTGCTCGAATATCATGCAGACGCGCAGCGCTCCGGACGCTATGTCGTTCCCGCCCTGACGTGGGAAGCCGCGGGTCACCTTCAGCGCGATGCGAAGTTCCAGGCCGAGATTGCCGGCCCGGTCTACGCCCAGCCGCTCTACTGGCACCCGCCCGGGAGCACGCGTGCGCTGTTGCTGGTGGCGAGCGAGCAGAACACAGTCTTCGCACTCGATTCGCAAAGCGGAGCGGTGGTGTGGAAAAGCTCGCTCGGCACACCGGTGCCACACCCCTCGCTGCCGTGCGGAAACATCGACCCTCTCGGTATCACCGGCACGCCCGTCATCGATGAGTCCTCGCAGGCGCTGTTCGTCGGCGCCATGATCGCCGACAAGACTTCAGGCGCGCCGAAACATTTCATCTTCGCGCTCTCGCTCAAGGACGGATCGGTGCTGCCCGGATGGCCCATCGATGTGGAAGCGGCTCTACGCGCCAGCGGCAAGAGCTTTCGCTCCAGCGTGCAGAATCAGCGTGGCGCACTCACCCTCGCCGGCAATACGGTTTACGTCCCGTATGGCGGTCATTGGGGTGACTGCGGCGATTATCGCGGCTGGGTCGTGGGTGTTTCCCTGGATCCCGCCCACACCGTACACAACTGGTCCACCCGGGCCCGTGGGGGTGGCGCGTGGGCGACCGGCGGGATCAGCTCGGACGGAAAGGGTCTCTACGTCGCCACCGGCAACACCATGGGAGCTTCCCAGTGGAGCGATGGCGAGGCCGTGGTGCGCCTCGGCCTCGATCTGGCATTCTCGGGCAGTCCGCAGGATTTCTTCACCCCTTCAAACTGGCGGCAGCTGGACAACAGCGATGCGGACCTGGGCGGGAGCAATGCGCCCCTGCTCGCCGTGCCGGGAGCCGCGCCCCCGGACCTCGTGCTCGCGCTCGGCAAGGACGGCAACGCGTACCTGCTCAACCGTCACCAGTTGGGCGGGATCGGCGGCAGCCTCCTGGTGAAGAAAGTCTCGCCAAACCGCATTATCACCGCCCCGGCGTATTTTTCGACGGGTGATGCGGCGTTCGTCGCCTTCCAGGGGACGGGTGCCGACTGCCCGGCCGGAACCGGCGGGGATCTCACGGTACTGAGAATCGCGGCGGCCTCGCCGCCCACGCTCACGACCGCCTGGTGTGCAGCCGCGAACGGGCGCGGCTCGCCCATCGTGTCAACGACCGACGGACATGCCAATGCGATCGTCTGGATCGTCGGTGCCGAGGGCAGCAACCGCCTGCGCGGCTACCGCGCCGACACCGGTGCCGTCCTCTTTGCCGGCGGCGGAGCGGCGGAAGCGATGGGCACGGTGCGCCGCTTTCAAACCCTGATCGCGGTCGACCGGCACCTGTACGTGGCGGCCGATCAGCGCGTCTATGCCTTTGTGTTCTGAGCCGGTCGCGCCTGTTGCGGCTTCTCCACGGCGGCCGTGGCCTCACCCGGTTCCCCGTTCGCGCGGTCAGCCCGCGGGTTGAGCGCCGCTAAAGGCAATGGCGGTGGCGCCGGTGACCGGCCCGACGGTCGCCTTGTCGCTGACATACAGCCGCACCTCGCGTTCAAAGCGCAGCGGCCCCTCAACGACCGCACCCGGCCCGATCACGATGCGCGGCTTGCGAGGATCCCAGTTGAACCAGCCGGTGGATTTCTCCACGACGATGCCGCCTTCAACGTGCGACGCTCCAGTGATATCGATGTCTCCCGCGACGGTGCGCAGACCGCCTGCCACGTGAGCATTGCTCAGCGCGATCTGGCCGTTGACGTTGGCGACGCGGCCGGCAACCTCCGCGCCACTCTTGAGATTCATCGAACCATTCACGGTCGTCACCGCACGGGCCACCCGCGCCCCATCCCCGAGCGTGACCCCGCCGTTGACCGTGGACAGCGAATCGGCTGCGGCGTGCGCGCCCAGTTCGATCGAGCCGTTCACCGTGCCGGCCGTTGCGACCGTCGCATTGTCCTCGATGTGTATGGAGCCGTTCACGGTTCCCACTGAGCCGCTGTGCATCCCGGCCGGAACGTTGATCGAGCCGTTAACCGTGTTGGCCCCGGAGGCGGTCGCGGTCACATCCGAATTGATGCCGCAACCGGTGAGCGTTCCGGCGGCCACCACGAGCGTCGTGAGCAAGCCGTACTGCCGCATGTCAAGATCTCCCGTACCTGTGGAGGTTGTGGATATTGTACGCCGGCGCCGCCGGGGCTCAGCGCCGATGCGACGCGACGTTGTCTTTGAGCGCCGGAGGGGGTGAGGGCGCCCCGCGACCACCGGTCGCCAAGGCGGCGCGAGCGAGTCCCGGGGGTTCGATCAGGCCAGGCATCCGTGCCCGGAGAGCCATTCGGTGATCCGTTCCATTCGCACCGCCACGCCGCACTCCAGGGTCACCACCAGTACTTTGTCCTGGCCGGTCAGCGGCGAGACGCGGCGCGAGGCCGCCGAATGCAGCCGCTCGAGAATCCGCGCGGGCTGAAGCTGCGCGCCGGCCTCCAGAAGGTACGCCACCATCGATCCATCGTAGGCTGACATCACCGGTTCAACCGCACCGAGTTCGGAAAGTGCGCTGTGCAGCACCGGCAATGACTCCCTGACCCTGCTCTTCAGATCATCGTCCTTGTCGAAACGCACCAGGATCAGGTACGGAATGAAATCTTGGTCACTCAAGGGCTGACTGCCTCGGTGGATCAGGTGGACTCATTGACTACCAGTTGAGGTCGGCCAGCAATCCGGCGTAGACCTCGATGCCATCCCACAGGTTACCCAGGCGCAGGTTCTCGTTCTGCGCGTGTTGGTTGTCGTCGTAGTTGGCGATGCTGACACCGACCATCGGCACCCGCAGCTGGTTGATGACGTCGGCCATGCCGGAACTCGCTCCCACGATCGGCAGCCTGATGACCGGATAGCCGACGGTCCGCTCGATCGATGCCACAACCGCCTTCGAGGCGGGCAGGTCAAGCCTGGTCTTGGTCGCAAGCGAGCCGCCCGCATCCCACACCACGCGCACGATCTTCGCATGCGCCAGCCGTGTGGCCAGATCGGGCGTCTCGCGCACGATGAACCAGCCCTGCTGGGTGAGATACGCCTCGAGCAGCTCGCGTACCCGGGCGGGGGTTTCGCCCGGGGCCAGCCGAAAATCGAGCGACGCGTTGCCTTCGGTGGCGATCGCGTTGGCTGCGCTGGGGCCCTCATCGCCCGCATGGATCGCGCGCACGTTCAGGGTGGGCGCCAGGTAGCCATCGGCCAGCCGCGCGGGGCCGACATTTCGCGCAAGACCGAGCGCCTGCTTCAGATCCGCCTCCACCGGCGGCATCGCCGCGAGCGCGGCCCGATCGGACGCTGAGACCGGTTCAACATCATCATAGAAGCCCGGAATCAGGATGCGGCCCTCTTCATCGCGCAGGCTCATGATCAGACCCGCGAGCATGACCGTGGGACTTGGCGCCCAGCTGCCGTAGTGCCCGTCGTGCAGCGGCTTGCTCGGCCCGTACACGGTGAGCGTCAGGCTGGCGATGCCGCGGTTGCCGAAGTTGACCATCTGCCGCCCGCTCTGATGCATCGGCCCATCGCCCATGATCAAAAGGTCGCATCTGAGCAGGTCCAGGTTGTCCGCGACCAGCTTGGCGAGGTGCGGCGAGCCCTGCTCCTCCTCGCCCTCGTACAGCAGTTTGATGTTGACCGAGGGCTTGATGCCTTTGGCCCGGAGTGCGTCAAAGGCGGAGATCAGGGCCTGGATCGAGACCTTGTCATCACCGGAGGCTCGGGCGAACACGCGCCAGTTCGGATCCAGCGCTGCGGCATCCTTCCAGTCCACCGGCGTCGCCTCGGGCAGGGCGGTACGCATCGAGGGCACGAAGGGATCGGTGATCCAGCCCTTCTGGCCGACCGGCTGGCCGTCGAAGTGGGCGTAGAACACCACCGTGCGCTTCGCCCCGGCAGTCGTAAGCTCCGCGAACACTGACGGCGGCGTAGCGGGCAGCGCCGCCAGAATCCGCGTGCTGAAACCGCGCGCCTTGAGCAGTCCTTCGATGTAGGCGGCATTCTTCTGTACGTCGGGCACGACGCTGGCGACATCGGGCATGGCCAGAAACGTCATGAAGTCGCTGACGATCTGTCTTTCGTGCGCCACGCGATACGCTCTGACCTGATCGCGTATCGGCGCTGCCTGCGCGGCCGCCGCGCTCAGCAGTATCGCAATCAAGGCACCGAGGCCTTGCATCCGCCGCATCGTCGTCTCGTTCGGCAGGCGCGAATGCCTCACTGCGCGGGATTTCCCGGCAGGTGAACTACCAGCCCATCGGACCATAGACAAACCCGAAACCGGGAGTGACCGGTCCCCACGGTCCCCAGGCCTCCCATTGCCAGGCTTCATCGGAATAGGCCAGCGCCGCCTGCTGGCGCTCATCGGCAATGTGCTGCTGCAGCTGATTGGTCCGGTATTGGTCGTAAGCCTGCTGGGTGCCGACATACAGGCAGCCGCACACGAGCGCATCCGCGTACACGTAATGAGTCACGCCGTTGTTGGTGCGGATGACGAACTCATTCTGGGGCAGGCGCGCCAGCATGGACTGCCGCTGCGCCGTATTGGCAGGCTTCATGATGAAGCCGGCGGCGGCAAGGGCGTCCTCGTGCGCCCCGATGTCCGGAGGATTTGTCTGACAGGCCGCTGCACAGACCGTCAGAAGCGCCAGGACCGAAAACCTCTTGAGAGGCATGATGTCTTTCTTCGCCGGCCGGCGATGAGCGTTGAGGCATGATCCCACAATCCGCGCGCGATCGTGGCCTGAAGGATTCGGGGCGCGCCGCGCTGCAGGACCGGCTACGCTTGCCACCGGGGAGGCACCCGGGCGCGCACCGGCTTGGAGTAAGACGATCGTGACAGTCGAGTTTCGGCGCCAGGCGCCCGCCGCAGTCCTCTCGGGCCTGCTCCTCATGGCCGCGGCTGCGGCTGCACCGGCGGCACCGGCGGCACCTACGGCGCCGGCCCCGCGCGACGCTGCGGTCGCTTCGCCCGACGTCTACGGCGCCGATACCGCGGCCGAGATCCTCGCCGCCGGCGGCAATGCGGTCGATGCCGCTGTCGCGGTCGGCTTCAGCCTCGCGGTGACCTACCCGGAGGCCGGCAATCTCGGCGGCGGTGGGTTCGCCACCGTGCTCATCGATGGCAAGGGCTACTTCCTCGACTACCGGGAGCGCGCCCCGGGAAGCGCCACCGCCGGCATGTACCTCGATCGGACCGGCCAGGTCGTTGCCGACGCGAGCACGGTGGGCGCCGGCGCCGCCGGCGTGCCCGGCACGGTCGAGGGCCTGTGGCAGCTGCATCATCGCTTCGGCCGACTGCCCTGGAGCGTCGATCTTGCGCCCGCCATCCGCTACGCGCATGAGGGCTTTCGCGTCACTCGCATGCAGGCCGGCACGCGCAACGAGCGCGCGGCCGAATTGCACGGGCGCACGAACTTCCTCAGCTACTTCGGTGCGCTCAGCGTTGATGCGACCTTCCGCCAGAGCGAGCTCGAATCGACCTTGCGACGGATCGCCGGCACCGGGCCGCGTGGCTTTTATGCCGGCCGCACCGCCGAGCTCATCGTGGCCCAGATGGCCCGCAGCCACGGCTACATCAGCCGCGAGGACCTCACCGCCTATCGAGCCGTGTGGCGTGAGCCCCTCACCGGCGAGTGGGCGGGCTATCACGTCATCACCGCGCCGCTGCCCAGCTCCGGCGGCATTACCCTCCTGTCCATGCTCGCCATGAAGGCGGATCTCGCCAGCGCCTTTGCAGGCGTCGCGGCCAACTCGCCGCAGTACGTGCACCTGCTGGCCGAGATCGAGAAACGGGTCTTCGCTGACCGCGCCGACTACCTCGGCGACCCGGACCCCCACTCCGTCCCGGTTGCGCAGCTGCTCGATCCAGGCTACCTGGCGCGGCGCGCGAGCGAGGTCAGCGTTAAGAGCATCAGCCCGCTCGCCGCGGTGCAGCCGGGCCTGAGCGCGCACCATGACACCACCCATTTCGCGATCCTCGACCGCTTCGGCAATGCGGTATCGAACACCTACACGCTGAACGATTGGTTCGGCTCCGGCGAGGTCGTCAGCGGCGCAGGATTCTTGCTGAACGACGAGATGGACGACTTCTCCGCCAAGCCCGGTGCGCCAAATGGCTACGGCGTCGTCGGCGGCGATGCGAACGCCATCGCGCCCGGCAAGCGTCCGCTCTCCTCGATGACGCCGACCATCCTGACGGAAAACGGCCGTGTGGCCGTCATCATCGGCACGCCCGGCGGTTCACGCATCCCCACCTCGATATTCCAGGTGCTGGTCAACTGGCACGATTTCCACATGCCGCTCGCGGCGGCCGTCGCCGCGGCGCGCATCCACCATCAGCTGCTACCGGCGGACACCCTGTTCGAGGAGCCGTACGCGACACTCGCTCCGGCAGTACGGGCAGCGCTGATCGCCCGCGGCTACAGGTTCGAGAAGCAATCGTTCAATGGGGACATCCAGGTGATCGTGCTCGGGCCTTCCGGCACCAGTGCGGCGGCCGATCCGCGCGGCCGCGGCGTGGCGCGTGTCCTGGCCTCGCATTGACTAGCTCTGCGACGAGAGAATGCTGATGCGCTCCAGGACGCTTGCGCTGGAGTGTTCCCCGAGCGACAGGTAAAGGTGCCGCCCCGCCACCGTCAGCGAGAACTTCATGCGCCGTGTGAGTTGTGCCGCAAGCTGCGCCAGCCACTCACCGTCGAACGCGTAGAGTTCGAGCGCCTCGAGACGATGAATGCGCTCGCTCCCCAGGCGCGTCGCCAGCTGCGAGGCGTTCTTGTGCGCATAGACGGCCACACGCGGGGCGGCCTTGCTGGCCCGATGCAGCCGGGCGGGCTCCGGTGAGCCGACATCGATCCACGCGCGCAGTGCGCCGGTGAGATCGCGTACCGCAATCGCCGGCTCATCCGGCTCGGACAGTCCCTTCGAGAAGGCGATTCCCTCGGTATATTCCAGGCAGTAGGCCAGCACGCGCGTCAGCAGGTAGTCCGCGGTTTCCGACGGATGGCGCGCCACCCGCAGCTCGAGCGACTGGTAGACCCCGCGATCCGAGTCCGCCAGCTCGATCTCGAACACGTGGATGGTTGCGCTCAGTGCCATCGCATGAAAACAAGCCCGGAGCTGTGCCTCAGGCTCTGCGCGCTCATTAGCGCGTAACTTGCGCCCTCTTCTGCCGCTGCTGCGCCGCGCGCGGGCCGGCTCAGGCGCTCAGGTCCAGCCGCGCCGGGCGATCGGCCTGACACCGCTGCGACGGGCGGCCTATCATTGCCGGATCCGGCCCGCTGCGCCCAGATCTTGTCAATTGAATAAGGCGTTCCGCGAAGCATGTTCCACCCAATGAGGAATCCGCAATGAAACTTGCGAGTCTCGTACTCATCAGCGCACTGGCTGCCGCGGCGCTCGCGCAGGCTCAGACCCCCGCACCCGGGAGCGAGCCCGGGTCCGCGACCGCGCCCGTCCCCAATGCCCCCAACGCGCGCAAGGCCTGTCGCGCCGATGCCATGAAGCTTTGCTCCGGCAAGCGCGGTCAGGAGGCGCTGGCGTGTCTGCGGGCTAATTCGGACAAGATCAGTCCGGATTGCAAAGACGCCATCGCCAACTTGCCCCCACCGCCGAGCTCTTGAACAGCGGCGGCCGCCGAGCGGCGGCGCGGCGCCGCCCCGGGCGCCCGGGCTTGCGAATGCCATCGGGTGAGTCGGATCGCGGCTGCGACGGGGCGACTTTCGTGAAGATCGCAGCGCCGCCATCCGATGAGCCTCAGCCGAATAGCGGAAGGGCGGCCACCTCATCGGGCGGGACCGCCTCGATCGGCAGGCCGGCCCTCTTCCACGCGCGCAAGCCACCCCGGATGACCGCAACACGGACCCCACTTTTCTCCAGCTCCCGCGCCACCCGCACGCTGGTGGCTTCGCGCACGCAGGTGCAGTACACCAGGACCAGCCCTCCGCGCGGCAGCTCCTCATGGGGCTGGTTGAGACTGTGAGGATCCAGCCGCCTTGAACCCCTGATGCGCATGGCGTTGCGGTCAAGATAGCCATGACTGCGCACGTCATAGACGCAAGCGCCCGTCGTCAGCGCATGCGCCGCCTCGGTGGGGCCCGCGAACGGAACGCTGCGCAGTGCGCGCTCCTTGACCCAGCCCCACAGCTGCCACATGAGGTAAGCGAGGATGAGGCCGACAACCAGCCAGCTTACGATGCGACCAAAGCTCTGGTAGCCGCGGGTGATCGCCGCCAGCGCGCCGCTGAATGCGAAGCCGACCGTGAAGTAGGCGAGGATATAGATCGCCGCGCCGAGCAGATCCAGGCCGAGGAACTGCGAGAGCCGCATGTTCATGCAGCCCGCCAGCGGCGGTGCCATGGTGTTGATCCCCGGAATGAACTTGGCCACTACCAGCAGCGTGCGGCCGCGCCGATAGAAGGAGTCCGCCGAGCGCAGGATGCAGGACTCAGGGTTCAGCGAGATGCGGCAAAGTACCCCGAGCAACCACCATCCGGTGTAGCGGCCGGCAAAGAACATCAGCGTGTCGCCGGTCAGCATCGCGGCTAGCGAGCCGAAGATGACGTAGGAGCCGCGCAACGAACCGTGCGCGCTCGCACCACCGGCGATCAGCAGCGCCAATGCGGCGGGCAGCGGCAAGCCCACCGCCTCGAGGAACACAGTCGCGAATAAAATCGCGTAGCCGTGTGCCGCCAGCTCGGAGATCCAGGATTCCATGCCGCTAGCCGATCAGACCTCGCCGCTCGTGGCCACGGCGGATCGTACACCGTCGCAACCGCGAGGTAAGTCAGCCCTTGCCGCCGCCCTGCCGGGGCCGGCGGCCCGGCCGGCAGGTCGGGACTTGCGCTCGCCTGTGTATCTGTCGGGTCGTGTCACGCCGCGGGTTTTATGTTGGCGTTCAGGCGAAACAGGTTGCTAGGGTCATAGCGCTTCTTCAGAGCGGCGAGGCGTGGGTAGTTGTCGCCGTAAGCGGCGTGCACGCGCGACTCGCGGTCATCGGTGTTGGCAAGATTCACATAGTTGCCGTGCGTCAGCGGCTCGATCTGCGTCCAGGCGTTGCGCACCCAGTCGCTGTCGCGCTGTGCATCATCGCCCGGGACCTTCCAGGACGCCGAGACTCCCAGATTGTGGCTGGCCGCACGATTCCAGTAGGCCGTGTCCTGGGGAGCCACGCGGCTGATCGCGCCGCCCTGATGCTGCAGGAATACGTACACATCCTCGGAGGGGGTGTTCTCGGTGAAGGTGACGATCGCATTGATGAGCGCCGGGGAGAGTCCGTTGACGAGCGCTCCCTTTAGGTAGGAGCCGTAGTTGCTGACCCCGGAAATGTTGCCGCTGCCCTGTAGCTTGACGTACAGAGCCGGCGCCAGTTCGTCCTTGAGCGGCTTGCCGAGTTTGCGCAGCGGCGCAACGGTGCGCTCTGCATCGGCAACCGGGCCGCTGTAGCAGACCTCGAAGCTCACGACCGGCCCGAGCTGGTGGCTCGTGTACAGGCCCACGTCCACGTACAGCTCATCCGGGGCGCCGGCGATGAAGTCCGCGAAATGAGTGAGCAGCTGCCGCGCACCCGCCAGCGGGAAACTCAGCGAGCCGCCAAACATCATCGGCGTCACTTCGTGCAGCCGGTAGCTGAACGTCGTCACGATGCCGAAGTTGCCGCCGCCACCGCGCAGCCCCCACAAAAGCTCCGGAGCATCGCTGGCGCTGGTGTGTACCCAGCGACCATCGGCCGTGACCAGCTCCGCCGCCACGAGGTTGTCACAGGTGAGGCCGAAGCGCCGACCAATGCGGCCGACGCCCCCTCCGAGCGTCAGCCCCGCAACGCCGGTGTCGGCGACGGTCCCGGCGGTCGTTGCAAGTCCGAACGCCTGGGCCTCGCGATCGAAGGACCCGAGCCGCGAGCCGGACTCGACGCGTGCCTGCTTGGCGACCGGATCGACCTCGATGCCCTGCATGGCCGAGACGTCTACGACCAGTCCGCCGTCGCAGCCGGATTGGCCCGAGAGGCTGTGGCCGCCGCCGCGCACGGCGGTCAAGAGGCCATGCGCAGCGGCGAAACTCACCGCGCGCATCACATCCGCCGCGCCGAGGCAGCGCACGATGAGCGCCGGTTTGCGGTCGAACGCGGCATTCCACAGCCGTCGGGCGACATCGTAGTCAGGTTGCCCGGCGCTGATGAGTTCACCCCGCAAACCTGCACGCAGATCATCGACCTCGGCGGCTTTCAGGGTCAGCTGCCGCCCGTCAAGCCCGACCGCGGCGATTTCTGTCACGGCCAGCCCAGCCAGCGCGCGACGGCCGGGAACCGAAGCGGCGGCAAGCGCGGCGATGCCGCCGGCGAAGAACTCGCGTCGTTTCATTCTTATTCCTCCCGAACGGGCCGTCAGAGCGTGCGCCGCACCTTTCGGTCCGTCAAGCCAGGGCCACGCACGCTGCGGGCACGCGAGCAAGCAGCTGCGGGGCCACGTTGGGAGGCTGGCGACGACAGCGACTCGCGCCCGTTCGATTGCCTCCCGATGGCGAGCTTGCCGATCGCGCGCATCGCACGCAGGCGGACGCATTGTTACACCGAATGCATCGTGCTAGCCTGCGACCCCGCTGCGGCGCGGACTGTGGAATGACAGCAATGACTGCAACCCTCCTGCCCTCTTTTGTTCAGCATCGGATCGCTCAGTGCACTTGCGCGCTCGTTGTGCTGTTTGCCCTTCAGGGCATCACGGCGTGTCAGACGCAGCGCATACAGGAGCGGGAAGACCATCTTGCCGCGGCGGGTTTCGTGGTACTGCCGGCGAATACGCCCGAGCGCGTCGCGATGCTCAAGCGCTTACCGGCACATCAATTCGTGCGACGTGTGCACGGGGACGTCGTGCATTACGTTTACGCCGATCCGCTGGTGTGCGGCTGTCTGTATGTCGGCACTCAACAGGCCTATGCCCAGTACGTGCGCGACCGCCAGCAGCAACAACTCGCGGACGAGCAGCAGATGGCCGCCCAGGAGTATTCCGATGCGGCGTGGAATTGGAATGCCTGGGGCCCGTGGGGGCCGGCCATTGGCCCGTGGGGGCCGGGCGTCGGGTTCGTTTACGAGCAGCGGATCGGCTGGTAGCCGATCAGTCACCGGGCATTTGCCGCCGCGCGCCCTTAGGCGCGGGACATCATCAGACGAGTTCCGTGCCGCCGAGCCGCAGTCAGGCGCTCATAGCTTCTTGAGCTGCAGGCCATTTAACTTTGCACGACAGAGTACTTGACTGTGCACTGAGACGGTAGGTAGCGTGGGCCCATGCTCAAGCTCGGCAAGCCCTCCATGCAGGCCGCGATACCCATTGACTCGCGTGCCGCGACGACTCTGCAGTACATCCGCGCCTCGATGGATGCCGCGGCATCGGTTGCGGTGCCGGGCTCGACCGGGACCGGTATGGGACTGGTAGGGCTCATCGCCACCGCGTTGACGGTAAGTCCCGCCCTGCATCCTTATTGGCTCAGCATCTGGGTGGGCTCCGCCGTCGTGGCGGCGGCCCTGGGCGCCATTTTGCTGGCCCGCCAGTCATCGCAGCGCGGGCTCAGGCTGATCGGTACGCCGATTCGTAAGCTGCTGCTTTGTCTGCTGCCGTCACTGTTTGCCGGAGGCGTGATCACCGGCGCGCTCTGGTCAGCCGGCAACCTTCACGCCATTCCCGGAACCTGGCTGCTGCTCTACGGCTGCGCCCTGATTTCAGCGAGCGTGACGACGACGCGAACGATCGGCGTGCTGGGAGGAGCTTTCACGCTGCTGGGTGTGCTGGCACTGCTGCTGCCGGACAGTCTGCAGATCTTCATGCTTGGCGCCGGATTTGGCGGCTTGCATCTGCTGTTCGGCTTTCTGATTGGACGGATGGGTCATGGCCGCCAAGTCTAGCGTGCACGCGGAACCTGCCGCCTCACCGCGCAAGCGCGCAAAGCTCGCGCCGGTGCCCGGCTTGCCTCACAACAAGGACGACGTTGCGTTCGACCGCCTGGTGTACGAGCGCGTTCGCCTGGGGATCATGAGTGCGCTTGCAGTACGCGATGAACTGACCTTCAACGAGCTCAAGGCGCTGTTCGAGGTCAGCGACGGCAACCTGAGCGCGCACGCACGCAAGCTGGAGGAAGCCAAGTACCTCAGCTGTACAAAGTCCTTCGAGGCGCGCCGCCCCAGGACCGTCTATCGCCTCACCGCGCTGGGAAAGAGCGCCCTCAATCGCTACCTCGACCATGTCGAAGCCGTGATCAAGGCGACCCGGCGCGGCTGATTTTTGCCTGACAACTCTGCTACACAAAGTTATTCGCAATGCACATCGCCATTATCATGGACGGCAACGGCCGCTGGGCCACCCGCCGGCAGCTGCCGCGCAGCGTGGGCCACCGTGCCGGCGCGCAGGCCGTTGACGGGATCGTCGAAGCCGCGCTGCGGTCCGGGGTGCAAACGCTCAGCCTGTACGCATTCTCCGCGGCCAACTGGCAGCGGCCAAAGGCGGAAGTGCAGGCGCTGTTTGCGCTGCTGCGCCGATACTTATTGACTCAGACACAACGTTGCCTCGAGCAGTCCATTCGGATCAACATCATCGGTCGCCGCGATCGGCTCGATGCGGGCTTGTGCCGGGCCATCGAGCGCAGCGAGCAGGCTACGGCGCACGGCTCGAAGATGCGCCTGCGCATCGCCCTGGACTACTCCGCGCAAGCCAGTGTTCTGGAGGCCTGCCGGCGCGCGCCACGCGGAGCGAGTATCAGCCGCGAGCAGTTTCTGCAGCTGCTGGCCGAGGTGGATCATTCAACCCCCGTAGCTCCCGAGGTCGATCTTTTGATCCGCACCGGCGGCGAGCAGCGCCTGAGCGACTTTCTGTTGTGGGAATGCGCGTACGCTGAGCTGCTGTTCACCGATTGCTTGTGGCCGGATTTCGACGCTCAGGCCTTCCAGCAGGCGCTCAGGGAGTTCTCCCGGCGCGACCGGCGCTTTGGGCAGGTCCCGGCATCCAACGTCGTCAGCCTGAGCCGAGGATAGTGCCCTCCGAATACGCTGCCGGCGCGCAAGCGATCAGCGCGCGAGTTCGAGCGGGTCGATGCCGCGCCCGAGAGTAAATGACGAACCGACCGCGCTGACCACGGCGGTCTTGCGCTCAAGCCCGCTAGCCTCGCGCAGTCGGTAGGTCGCCTCGATACCGGTGCAGTGTCCCGCCAGCAGGTTCTGCAGGCCGAAACTCTTCAGCTGCGCACCCGTCCAGGTGAGTGTCGCATCGCTGGCGGCGAAAAGGTGCAGACCGCCCACGATCGCCAGCAGGGGTTGCGGGCCGACGATGTGCCGGGCGTATTCGGCGATGTTGACGATGCCGGCGTGGCCACATCCGGTGAGGATTACCGTCCCGCTCCGGGTGTCAAACACCAGCGCAGAATCCTCCGGTACGTTGTCTTCGACTCGCCCCTGCGCAGTCTGCAGCGATAGGCCGGGACTCCAGTTCTTCTCAGGATTCGGCCGCGGGATCGGGCCGGTGAACCACACGCCCGGCCACAGCTGGGTCGGACGATCGTGGACAATGAAGGCTCCGCCGGTGGCAATGTATTGCGCGCGAATGTCCTTCAGTCCATTCGAATCCCCGCCCGAGGCCGTCAATCGTGGCTGGAAAATACCCGCCCCGACATGTACGCGACTCATGGCGCGCGGGTTGATCTTCGACAGTTCGCTGCGCAAGGTCATCAGCCCATTGACATGGTCCCAGTGATTGTGGGACAGCACCACGTCCTCAACATCCGACAGATCAATCTTCAGGGCCCGGGCATTGCGCAGCACCAGATCGGCCGAGGCGCCGGTGTCGTACAGGATTTTGTGTCCATCGGCCTCAACCAGCGCCGAATAGCCCCACTCCCCCTGCCCCTCACGCGGGTCGCCTGCAAGGTTGGTGACCAGGACAGTGATCTTCAGCGCCTGAACGGCAAGCTTGGCGTCGGCGGTTGCGGCAGGCGCCGTGTGCGAGCCGAGAGCTGCGGTCGTTACGGCAACGGCGAGCGCCGCCCAGGGACCGCGACAGTGTTTTATTCCGGACATGCCGACAATCTCCTCGAGTCGAAGCAGCTGCGTGCAGGCGGACGCGAGTTTATACGCGTTGGCCGGCTGACGCGTGGGTGCCTTCCCGGATCCGCGCCGGAATGCGCTAGCATCACGATGCGCAGGACCGACTCCGGGTGCGCCGGCCAAGAGCCATGCGTCAAGTCAGCGGGCAGATCATGAAGAAGCCAAAGCACGAGGCGGAATTGTTCAAGGCGGCGCTGCTGGCCGGCATCCGCTACGCCGAGGGACGCGGAGCGGTCGTGTTCGAGGCGACCGATTCGGCGAGCGACAAGGCGCTCTACATCTACCGCCTGCTCGTGCATGACAAGATCATCGCACCGATGCCCGAAGAACAGGTCGCCGAGAAGAGCGTTCGTCACCGGCTGGCCTCGTGGTACGCGCATCTGCCGCCGGGGCATCCCCTGTTGGGCTGACTTGGGGAGGCCGGCTTGCCCGGTTCAATGTCTGTTCCTACCCGGGCGGCGGCGCTGATTCGCCGAAAAACCGGCAGCGCCGCAGAGAGTGGCCAAATTGCCACGCTCGTATAAAATGAAATAAAGGGGGGGAACACCCAATGGCTGAAGCTGCCGTCTCCGCCGCCGACCACGGCCTGCTGTCCCGCGAGCGCATCGTCGCACCGGCCGGTTTCAACCGCTGGCTCGTCCCGCCCGCCGCGCTCGCCATACATCTTTGTATCGGCATGTCCTACGGCTTCAGCGTCTTCTGGCTGCCCATGAGCAAGCTCATCCCGGGCGCCGCGGTCTGTTCGCAGGGCTTTATCGCCACGCTGACGGCAACTGACTGTAACTGGTCGGTATCTCAAGTCACCCACATCTTCGAGACCTTCATTGCCATGCTCGGCATATCGGCCGCCATCTGGGGCGGCTGGCTCGAGCACGCCGGCCCGCGCAAGTCCGGTTTCACTGCGGCACTTTGCTGGGGCGGCGGCCTCATCGTCGGTGGCTACGGAGTGTCGATCCACCAGCTCTGGCTCGTCTATCTCGCCGCTGGCTTTGTTGGCGGCATTGGTCAGGGCTTAGGGTATATCACGCCGGTTTCGACGTTGATCAAGTGGTTCCCGGATCGGCGTGGCATGGCGACCGGCTTTGCCATCATGGGTTACGGCGGCGGCGCAATGATCGGCTCACCGCTTGCGGTGTGGCTCATGGCCCATTTCGCGCACGGCGGCACTTCGGGTGTTGCAAAGACCCTGATGGCGATGGGCGTCATCTACCTCATCGTGATGAGCCTGGGCGCGTTCGGGTTTCGCGTGCCGCCCGCAGGCTGGCGCCCGAGCGGCTGGGTTGCCCCGGCTACCGCCAGTGGCGGAATGATCACCGGCCATCATGTGCATCTGAACGTTGCGTGGCGAACGCCGCAGTTCTGGCTGATCTGGGGCGTGCTCGGTCTTAACGTGACGGCCGGGATCGCCGTGATTGCCATGGCGAGCCCCATGCTGCAGGAAGTCTTCGGCGGGAAACTCCTCGGGCTGGACCCTCAAACGGTGCTAAGCGATGTGCAGAAGGCCGCGATCGTGGCCGCCGCGGCAGGTCTCGTCGGCCTCATCAGCCTCTTCAACAGTCTCGGCCGCATATTCTGGGCATCGACCTCGGACTACCTTGGCCGTAAGAACACCTATTTCGTGTTCTTTACGCTCGGTCCGATTCTGTACGCCCTGCTGCCCACCTGGGGACACCTGGGGCTTGCCGGGCTGTTCGTGGCCTCGGTGTGCATCATCCTCACCATGTACGGCGGGGGCTTCGCGACCGTGCCGGCCTATCTTGCCGATATTTTCGGCACGCAGATGGTCGGCGCCATCCATGGCCGGCTGATTACCGCCTGGTCGGTCGCAGGCGTGGTGGGTCCGTTACTGATCGCCAAGCTGCGCGAAACCCAACTCGCCAGCGGCGTGCCGAAGAGCCTGGTCTACGATCACACTCTCTACATCATGGCCGGATTGCTGGTAGCCGGCTTCCTGTGCAACCTGTTCGTGCGGCCCGTCAACGAGAAGTACTACATGAGCGAGGAGCAGCTGGCCCGCGAGCGGGCTCTGCAGCGCGAGGTGCGGGTTGACGCCGGCGCGGCAACCGCGGCAGCGGCCAGCTCCGGCGCTCTCGTCACCGCGGCATGGCTCGCGGTCGGGATTCCATTCTTGATCGGCCTGTACATCGCCCTGCAGAAGGCGGCAGCGCTGCTCTGATCGCCCGCCGCGGTGCTGTCCGCATCGCGGCTGCTCGCGGATCCGGCACCTGCCCCGCGCGCACGGGACTTCGCAAGCGGTGCGCCGGTGCTTTTTGATCGGCGTACAGCCGCTGCGGCTGCCGGTTCTCGCGCCCCGATGCCCTGCACCCTGCCTATCCTGCTCCCGCTTCCCATGCCGGCGCGTTTAAACTCGCACCGCTACCTTGGATAAGGACCCCCGTGCAAGCAATCGCCAGCTCTGCCCTGCAGCCTCCCGCTGAATCATCGCCGATTGTGACGGTGGCCGGTCTGACCAAGACCTACGCCACGGGACTCAAGGCCCTGAAGCGGATTGATCTGACGATCCGTCGCGGCGAGATCTTTGCGCTGCTCGGCCCGAACGGCGCCGGCAAGACCACCCTGATCAGCATCATCTGCGGCATCGTCACCCCGAGCGAGGGCACGGTCAGCGCGGATGGCCACGACATCGTGCGCGACTATCGCGCCGCACGCAGCAAGATCGGCCTGGTGCCGCAGGAGCTGCACACCGATGCGTTCGAGAGCGTGTTAGCCACCGTGAAATTCAGCCGCGGCCTGTTCGGCAAGCCGCCAAATCCCGCCCATTGCGAGAAGGTGCTGCGCGCTTTGTCGCTGTGGGACAAGAGGGACGCCAAGATCATGACTCTCTCGGGCGGCATGAAGCGGCGGGTCATGATCGCCAAGGCGCTCTCGCACGAACCGCAGATCCTGTTCCTCGACGAGCCGACCGCCGGGGTCGACGTCGAACTGCGTCGCGACATGTGGCAGATGGTGCGCGGCCTGCGCGAGAGCGGCGTGACCATCATTCTCACCACCCACTACATCGAGGAAGCGGAGGAGATGGCCGACCGCATCGGCGTCATCAACAAGGGTGAGTTGATCGTGGTCGAGGACAAGGTCGTCCTGATGCATAAACTCGGCAAAAAGCAGTTGACCCTGCAGCTGCGCACGCAGCTGTCACAGCTACCCGCGGAGCTTTCCGCCTATCCGCTCGAGCTCACCGACGATGGACACGTGCTGGTGTATACCTTCGACACCCAGTTGAAGGAAACCGGCATCGAGACGCTGCTCAGGCGTCTCACCGAGCTTGGCATCGACTTCAAGGACCTGCATTCCAGCGAGAGTTCGCTCGAGGACATCTTCGTCAACCTGGTCAGGGCCCGGCCATGAACGTGTATGCGATCCAGGCCATCTACCGCTTCGAGATGGCCCGCACGTTCCGCACCTTGACGCAGAGCATCGCCTCACCGGTGCTGTCGACCTGCCTCTACTTCGTGGTGTTCGGCTCGGCCATCGGCGCGCGCATGGGCCAGGTCGACGGGGTCAGCTACGGCGCATTCATCATCCCCGGCCTCATCATGCTTTCGCTGCTCACCGAAAGCATCTCCAACGCTTCCTTCGGCATCTATCTGCCGAAATGGTCCGGAACCATCTTTGAGCTGCTGTCGGCGCCGGTGTCGTATCTTGAAGTGCTGCTCGGCTACGTCGGCGCCGCCGCGACCAAGTCCGTGATTCTCGGCATTCTGATCCTGGTCACGGCACGGTTATTCGTGCCCTACCACATCGCCCATCCGCTGTGGATGGCGAGCTTTCTGCTTTTGACGGCCGTCACCTTCAGTCTGCTCGGCTTCATCATCGGGCTGTGGGCCGACGACTTCCAGAAGCTGCAGGTCGTGCCCCTGATGGTGATCACGCCGCTCACCTTCCTCGGTGGCGCGTTCTACTCGATCGCGATGCTGCCGCCGATATGGCAGAAAATCACCCTGTTCAATCCGGTGGTCTACCTCATCAGCGGGTTCCGCTGGAGCTTCTACGGCGTTTCAGACGTCAACGTCATCGTCAGCACTGCGGCGACGGTGGGTTTTCTCGCGCTGTGCCTGGCGGTGGTCGCCTGGATATTCAAGACCGGATACAAGCTCAAGACCTAGAACGCGCGGCGCCGGTGCGCCGGCAGATGCGCCGTCAGTGTACCGACCATTGCTGACTCGGCGAGCCGGTGCATGGGGCGATGATGAGCGGCGCGCGATCGGAAGGGTTGCCATCGGTGATATCCAGGCATTTCCCGCCGATTCCGACGATCTGGCCGTTGGTGACATTCCAATGCTGGCTCGGGCTGCCGTTGCAGGTGACGAAGATCACGCCGGCACCGTCGGTCGCAGCCCCGCCCTGCACGTCAAGGCAGGCACCGCCGACGCCGATGATCTGCCCGTTATTGATGCTCCACTGCTGGTTGGGCTTGCCGATGCACTGCAGGAGCCTGACCTGGGTTCCCTCGATTTGATAGCCGTGCCACGGTACGTTCACGCACTCATTGGTATTGCCGCTCACCAGCTGGTTGGTATTCGCGCATCCTGGCAGCAGCAGTATGGCCAGTGCCGCCAGGTAAATTAATCTACTCATCGCAACGCTCCGTAACGGCGGCGGGGGGAGGATGCTCCGGTCACTGCACGGTCCAAAGCTGGCCTGGATCGGCGCTGCAGGGTGCCAGCACCACCGGCGTACGGTCCGCGCTGATGTCACCGCGCGCGGTCACGCACTTGCCGTCAATCCCGACGATCTGCCCGTTGGCCAGCTGCCATTGCTGGCTGGCTCTCTGGTTGCACTGAACCACGATGATCTGTGCGCCATCGACCGGCGCGCTCCCCATGACGTCCAGACAGCTCCCGCTGTTGACGATCAGCTGTCCACCGCTGAACGTCCATTGCTGGTTCGGGCTGCTGTGGCAATGGAAGAGAATGATGGGCGTACCATCATCCGTTTCGCCGCCGCGGACATCCATGCATTGGCCGCTTTTCACCGTCACCTGCGCCGCCACGCCCGGCGCAGCGCCGGCCAGCATTACACCTGCGGCAAGCAGTACGCAAAGAGCCTTCACAGAAACCCCCTCCCGCGCTGCCGCGTTACGATGGCCGGGCCTCAGCGCCCACCGCGACCGTCAGTCCCACACCGCACTCGTAATCCGTCCGTCCTCGCCGACGACCACGGTCAGCCGGTTGGGATTTGAATCCGCACTGGCGATGCCGTCGCCGGGCTTGAGTACACGCGCCCCCGCCGGCAGCTGCTCCTCGCGAACGACCTCTCCCGCGTTCCTGCTGGCCGCCGCTGAAGCTCCTTTCGCCACGAAAACCTTGCCCACGCACTTGGCGCAATCCTCACCGGCCGCTTTCCCCTCGGCGTAGCCGGGGAATTCCTTGACGCGCACCGATTCAGTGGCGCTGCGAACGTTCACGCCCTTGAAAGGATGGTTGCTTTCGATGGGAAAGATGGCTTCCACGACCTCGAAACCGGTGGCGTTGGACGCCTCGGCCGGCGCCCTGGCCACGAACACCAGCTCCAGTATTCCGTCAGGCGGCGTGCCGCGCGTCAGCGGCACCAGCTCCGCCTCCTCCCAGCCTCCGGTACTGGCAAGCCCCCGCACCCGCACGATGTCCAGCGTCGGTCCGTGCGCGCTGCGCAGCACCTCGACACTGGTGACGCGCAGCACCGGCGCCAGCGGCGCTGGTGCATCCGCCGCTTCCGGCTTAGCCGCCTCGGCCGGAGCGGAGTTGTTCTGGTAGTTCTGGCCGGAAGGCCCAGCGGCTTTTTGGGCCAACGATGATCCCCAGCTGCCCAGCAAGACAACGCTTGCGAGCGCCGCAGTGATTGCCATGTGCATCTTCATCGTCCTCTCCCGAAAGTCATATTACTTTGGCAGATAAATTGCTTGCGGCCCCACGCCGCAGCAGCCTCGATATCTCTGCAAGGTCATCGACCGCGACATCGTGCTTGAGCCGATCGAAGGCATCCAGAATCAGGTCGGTCGGCACCATTTGCGTCAGGCTGCAGAACGAAGTGCGAGCGCTGGCGAAGCTGCCGTTTTCGGTCAGCTTGTTGATCGGCGCGCCGCCGCCGCACACCGAGAAGTATTCGCAGCTTTGCCGGCACGCTTGCACTCCGGCTGCGATGTCCCCGGTCATGGCGAGCATTGCCGCGCTGCGCTGCATATCCTCAAGCGAGTCGCGGTTGACGTTGCCGATGATGAAATTCCCGTACCGCTCGTTCTTCATGCCCAAGAGCTCGGGCGAGAAGCTCGAGGCGTTCCCGTAGCAGTCGATATTCAACATGCCGAAGGGTTCCACCTGTACATTCTTTAGCTCTTCAGTCTCGATCCGGAACACGCGCGGCAGCATCCCATCGATTTCCCGGATGAAACGGATCCCCTCGCTCTGACGCGACAGCTCCCAGAATCTTCGCAGGAAGACGCGGAAATGACTCTGCGGGTCGTCGCTGGCGAACAGGCCCGAGACATGCTCGCCCTCGGACTCCTCGACGTTGAAGCAGACGTCCTCGATGCCCTCGGCGAGGTAGAACTCAAGCATCTCCTCGGGCGCCTCCAGGCTTTTTTCCGACAGCACCGAGATGACATGAAACGGCACCTGTTCACGCCGCAGCATCCGGATTCCCGCCAGGGTGCGATCGAAGGTGCTTCGGCCGGTTCTGGATACGCGATGTTCGTCGTTGAAGCGCCGCGGCCCGTCGATACTGACTCCCAGTCCGACCTGCCATTTCTTGAACAGCTCACACCACTCGGTGCTGATCAGCATACCGTTGGTCTGAATGGAGTGTCGCAGGCGCACCGACTGCGGACGCAACGACTCGACGAGCTCGAATGCGGATTCATAGAATGAGACTGGTACGACCAGCGGCTCGCCGGCGTGCCAGATGATCGTCAGATCATCCGCGGCCCAGCCCGATGCGAATACCTTCTCAAACAGCGAGCGCACGGTGCTCTCAGCCATGACGCTCTTGACGTTGCGGTCCGGCAGGTAGCAGTAGCTGCAATTGATATTGCAGAACGGTGTCGGCTGTACGACGACCACACCGATCTGGGGTGCCTTGGCATGTCGCGGCGGCATGGCGCGCTCGGGCCTGAGCAGGCTCCCGTCTTACCAGTTATGCCAGAAGTTGTGCCAGCCGTTGTGCCAGTTGGGCCAGCCGCCATTTCCCCAACCACCATTGTGCCAGCCGTTGCCCCAACCACCGTTGTGCCAGCCATTGCCCCAGCCACCGTTGCCCCAGCCGGGGTGCCAGCGTCCCCACCCGCCGTTTCCCCACCAGGTCGGCGTCATCTTGGTGTCACCCACCGATTCGGGTTGTGCCGAACCCTCGGCGGTGGTGCTGGAAATCTCGGAAAGACCGGCCCGGATCTCCCGCAGCCGGCCGGCGACGCTGTCCTGTGTTGCCGGATCGGAAGCGACGACGGGCTTGGCGGTCGCCTCGGCTGAGGTGAGCGCCAGTACAAACGATGCTCCCAGTGCGCCGCCCTGCAGCACGAGAGTCAGGGCTCTCGAGATACGCTTCTTGGAGGACACGAGATCTCCCCGAGCGATTGTTCGCTTCTTACGCAGCTATGATCGCACCCCGCGTGGGTGGCTCCACGGCCGGGAACCCTGTTTCTCAACAGCTCCTGATGAAGCAGTTCGAGCGCGACCCTCGGCTCCTTGGGCTAAATCTTCTAAAGCCTTGGGCCGGTACTATATCGCCACTCCCGTTTGCGGCCAATCCCTCCAAGGAGCGAGTGCACCCGAGGGCAGCGATCCTCAAGCCCACGCGCGCACCGAGCTGCGCGCCGGATCATTCGCCCTTACTGAGGTAGCGGTCGTTCCAGGCGAGGATCCTCTCGACCATGTCGATATTGTAGGACCCGCGCCGCGGCGAGGCCCTCGCCCGGATAGAGGACCATTTCGGTCTCGACGCACGCCGTCCCAATATCGGTCGCGCCATGGCGCACGGTGTGTGCGGCCCGGCGCGCGCCCTCGTCTCATTTGCCGGGCTGTTTACCGTGCGGCACGGGAGCCTGCGCCGCCGCGCTCGCCTGGGCGATGAGCGAGGCACAGTCGGCATCGCGCGTCAGCCCCGGATTGACGAAACCCAGCACGGCGGCAATCGGTGTGAGTATCACGCCGAGGGCGACGGCGGCGCCGCTTTGAGCCACGCCGCCGTGTCCACCGACATGGGCTTGCGGATGCCTGAGCGTGCCGTTGATCAGTATGGCCGAGTGCAACGCGAGAACTGCCCTCTTCGCTTGGCCATGCAGCGCCAGATCGAGCGCCTCGGAATCCATCTGGATCGTGCCGGTGCCGGTGATCAGAACCTTGTCGGTGTCGATCACGAAGATGCGCGTCGTGACGACGCCGTCATGCGCATCGAAGCTCGCCACACCGCAGTGCATGGCCGTCTCCTTGCGGTCCTTGAATAGGGCACCCAGCGCGCCGGTCAACTCCAGGGCGGCCAGCTCCGCGATCGATTTGCGCATCGCGCCATGCGGAATAACTGCCGTGATCGTGCCGTTCGCCGTGGCAGCCAGCTCGTGCGGGGATTTTCCCTCCCCGCTCAAGCGCGCACGTCCGCTCAGCAGCCCGGTAAACGGCGGCTCGCCGCTTTTACCTTTGAACTGCTCGAGCGGCAGGTCGGTGACGATCAGGTTCAGCTCGCCACGGGGGACCTTGCGACTGGCGTCAAATCGGGCGGTGCCGGATAGCGTCCCCTCGCCCAAGGCAGCCTTCGACAGTTCGATGGACAGCACCGCGTGATCGAGCGAAACGACCCCGGTGAGCGCGCTCATTGACTCTCGTGTGAGTTCCAGCTCGCGCACACGGAACCTGACGAGGGCATCGTTACGTTCAATGCCGTCGAGATGAAAGGGAGTCTGCGCAAAACGCAGCCCGGCATCCGCGGCGGGCTCGGCGGCGCGACCCGAAGCCTGAGCACCGATATCGGCAAGGCGCAGCCGCTCGGAACTTAAGTCGCCCTCAAGCTTGTGCCGCTCGTTCGAGTCATCAGTTGAGAAGGTTCCCTTCACCTCACTCTCGCCGAAGCTCGCGAGTACATCGCTGAACACGAACCGCATTCCCTGACGACTGAGCCTGCCGGACAGTCGGTACCGCGCGGTCTCGGGAAGCTTGATGCCCACCAGGAAATAGAGATCTTTCAGGTCCGGTCCGGCCGCATCAAAACTACCCTGCAATACCCGGAAATCGAGTGGCTGTGTGATAGCCCCACGCAGCGACAGGCGATCCTCGCCCGAGTGCTCCTCCAGCGCGAACGTATACGGGTGATCGCGCCGCACCGTCGCCAGAGGATCACCGCTAATGTCGAAAGTGACGGTCCGACCGTTGAGTTGCCCGGCACCGTCGATGCGCAACCTCGGCGCTTCACCCTCGCCTGCATCGCCCGCCGATACGATGCCGGTGAATTGCAGGTGGCGCCTCTCGTCATGGAAATCGACGTGCGCGTTGGACATGGAAAGGCTCCTGATGAGCGGCGGGCCCTTTCCGGGTCCCCCTGGATGTGCCCGCCAGTTGGCCTGACCGGAAGCATCCCGCAACAGATGCAGCGTCGCGCCCTGAGCCTCGAGACGACGGATTCCCAGAGGATGAAGGGACGCGTGCCACTCGAGACCCACCGTGATGGTGGCGAGCTGCGCGGTCACGCCCGCAGGCATCCAGGGTGGATTGTCGATCGACACCTGACTTGCCGTGATGCTCGGATGAAGCGAGAGAAAGTGTGCTTGAAACGCCCCGTCGACCTTAAACACATGACCGGTGCGCGCCGCGAGCGCATGCAAGAGAACGCCTTTGAGGTGACGCTGTGCGATGGCCAGCCCGGCGGCCAACAGCAACAGCACGGCCCCCACTACCAAAAGCGACCGGCGCAGCCGCCGGTGCCTTCGAGCAAGCGGTAGTGGTGCGTCTATCACGTCTCGTGCTGTCCGGGCACAGCAAGCTTGGGCGTTACCGGCCAATGCGGCCGCAACGTCCACGCCTGCGCCATGTCTCGGCTGCGAATGCGACTTCGCCTGACTGACTGACGCGCTGCAATGGGGGCAGGATCACCCGCAGTGGCGTTTGTCACGCACCCGGGACCTTGCGCGCAAAAAGGCATGCCATAGTGGCTTCCAAGAAAACTGCCGAAGGCACTGGGCCAAAACCCGTGGTCATGGTGATTGAACCGGAAGTCCTGGTCCGCATGACGATCGCGAACGTCCTGCGCGAATGTGGTTACGAAGTGATCGAGGGGATCGTAGCAGAAGATGTCTTCACGGTTCTGTCCGCCGGAAGGACGCTCGATGTCGTCTTTTCAGAAGTTCAGTTGGCGGGTGACTGCGACGGTTTCGCTTTGGCACAACGTCTGCGGCGCACGCACCCGCAGATCGAGGTTGTTTTGACGTCAGGAGTCGCTGCCACGGCTGAAAAGTCGAAAGAACTCTGCGAGGATGGGCCGATGAAGAAGCCGTACCGATCACAGGACGTGGTGGCACGAATCAACCTGCTGCTCGAGCGGCGCCGTGAATCAAAGCGGCGCAGCTGACGGATGATCGCTTAAGGCAGCGGGGAACCAGGCTTGGACAGGCAGACCTCACCACAGCGCCAGCCCGGGCCGGCCGGGCCCGTGCTGCTGCTCGTCGAGGACAGTTTCGCGACTCGCTGGATGGCGGCCGCCTACCTGCGCGAAGCGGGCTACCAGGTCCTTGAGGCTGAAAGCGCCGCAGAAGCGATTGGCGTGCTCTCCTCGGGCATCCATATCGATCTGGTGTTCTCGGATGTGTGGATGCCGGGCGAGATCAACGGACACGAATTCGCGGGGTGGATGGCAAAACACCATCCGGCCGTGCCAGTACTGCTGACCTCAGGGGAACCCCGGGAAGCCAACACCATCGCCGCTGGAAGCGGCCGGCGCTTCGTCACCAAACCTTACGATCTGAGCGAGGTCGTCCAGCACCTCCAGGCGATGCTGTAGCGCTTTGCGTCAGTGCGCCACGCGCTAGCGGCGGCCGCGCAGATCCGACAAAACGTTCCCCAGGCGATGGATCTCGCCTACGGTGTTGTAATGCACCAGCGAAACACGCACCACGCCGGTTTCCTTTGCCAGCCCCAGGCGCGCCATCAGGCGCGGGGCGTACATGTGGCCGTCGCGGATGGCGATCCCCGCCCGTGCCGCAGCCTCCGTTACCAGCTGTGGCAGCACGCCCGGCAGGTTGAAGCAGAACGTCGGCACCCGCTCGGCGACACGCGAGTCCTCATCGATGCCGTAGATCAGCGCTCCACTGCCCTTCAGCACGCGCGACAGCTCCAGTGAAAGACTCTGCTCATAGTCGCGAATCGAGCCCATGGCGATGCGGGTATCTTCGTGTACCGCGGCGGCCTCCGGCGCGCCGCGTTTGCCAGCGAGCGTGCGGCCAAGCTGCGCAAGGTAGTGCACCGCCGCCTCCATGCCGGCCACCGTCTCGAAGGAGAAGGTGCCGGCCTCGATCTTTCCGGGCGGCTCATCGGGAATGAAGTCCTCGCGGAACGTCGGCAGCGCCTGCAGCAGCTCGTAGCGCCCCCACATGAAGCCCATATGGGGCGCGAAGATCTTGTACCCGGAGCACACCAGGTAATCGCAGTCGAAGGCCTGCACGTCGATCGCCGCGTGCGGCGCGTAGTGCACGCCGTCGAGAAATATCTCGGCGCCCGCGGCATGAGCAAGATCGGCGGCCGCCCGTACATCGGTAATTGACCCAAGCGCGTTGGACGTGAGCGTGCATGCCACGACCCTGGTGCGCGAGGACAGCAATGCCTGCAAATCCTGCGCATGCAGACAGCCGTCTTGCCGCATCTTCCACCAGCGAAACTTGGCACCCATCTTCTCGAGCGCCAGCCAGGTGGCGACATTGGCCTCGTGGTCCAGATCGGTGACGATGATCTCGTTGCGCACGCCCAGCGTCTGGGCGATTGCCAGGCTGATCAGCCGGATGAAGGAAGTCGCATTCAGACCGAAGGCGATCTCTTGCGCGCGCTTTGCATTGACGAAAGCGGCAACCGCGGCGCGTGCGCGCGCGATCATCGCATCTACGGCGAGGCTTTGCGGGTAGCGGCCGCCGCGCTGCACGTTGTGATCGAGCAGCTGCAGGTTGACGGCGTCGAGCACGCCTTGCGGAATCTGCGCCCCGGCGGCATTGTCGAAGAACACGAATGAGCCGGCGCGCTTGAGCGCCGGAAACTGCTCACGCAGCGATTCTGCCGGGAAGGCGGTGCCGGTGGCTGTTGTATGCCCTGCAAGCCGTGCGTTCATGTTCGCGCTCCGCGCTCAATTTCGGGTAATTCGCCCAATGATAACGGACCGCGCACCTGCTCCCCCTCCCTGAAATTAGGCCGGCAGCCCTAGAAACACCTAGCGGAATTGCGCCCGATGCGACGCCAGGGCTGCGATGAGCGACTCGACATCGTCCTGCGAGTTATAGAAGTGAAACGAGGCACGCAGGTTGTCGTCGCGGAACGAGGTAACAATATCCTGTTCCATCAGCTTGCCGAACAGTTGTGCGACCTGCCGCGCCCGCACGCAGATCATCGGTCCGTGCCGCGACTCCGCGCGCGGCGTAATGCTCGGCCAGCCGATCTCTTCCAGTCGCTCCATGCACCGGCGGGTGAGCTCGCGGACGCGAGCCTCGATGGCCTCGGTGCCCACCTCGAGAATAATTTTCAAGCCGGCTTCCACGGCGTAACAGTTGATCACCGCCGGCGTGCCGGCCTCGAAGCGCCGCGCAGTGGTGGATGGCCGGTTTGCCGTGATATCCATCGCCGTAATGTCCTGCTGGGCGAACCAACCGGAGTTGGTCGGCAGCAGCTGCGGAATAATCTCGCCTCGTACGTACAGGAAGCCGAGCCCCGCGGTACCGAGCAGATACTTGAGCATGCCGCCCACGGCGAAGTCTACGTCCAGTTGCTTCACATCGACGGTGAGCGCGCCGACCGCCTGATAGCAATCCAGAAGGATGCAAGCGCCCCTGGAGTGCGCCAGGCGTGCGATGCCGGGGATATCGAGCCGGGCCCCGTTTCGAAAGCACACCTGCGTCACCGCGACCAGCAGGGTCTCTTCATCGATGAGCTTCTCGAAGTTCTCCAGTGGGATGTATCCGTCGGGCGCTCGCGGCACGTGCACCACGCGTGCACCGCGTGGTTCCTGCGCGTGCCAGATCTGCGCGTTGGTCGGAAATTCGAAATCGCTCAGCACGACCTTGTTGCGCGGCCCGGAGAAATCGCAGGCACTCGCCAGCGCGTTGATGCCCGCAGATGCCGAGGCCGTCACGGCAATCTCGTCGGGCTTCGCCCGCAGTACCTCGGCCATCGCACTCCGAACAGCCTCGTTCTTGGTGACCCAGACGTCCCAGTTCGCCCCGACCAGCAGGCGATCCTCCATGTAGGCGTTGATGGCGTCTTTGACGCTGTCCGCCAGCGCGCAGTATGACGCGCTGTTCAGGTAGGTCTTGCGTTCAAGCACCGGAAACCTGCGCCGTAGCGCTTTGAAGTCCGTACTCATATCCTTCCTGTACAGGTGTTGTCGCCGTCAGCGGGAGTTGAGATGGATGCGGTACGCCCCTCGTTCGCCGCGCTGCTGCGCGCACGCGAGCGCCTGCGCGCGCTTAGCCTGTGCGCACCGCTCGTGCCCCTTAACGGCAGCGCCGCCGACTCAGGCGTGAATCTCAAGCTCGAGAATCTGCAGCCGGTCGGCTCATTCAAGGTGCGCCCGGTCGGTAACGCGGTGCTCGCCCGAACACCGGCGACTCTCGCAGCGGGACTCTTTACCTGCAGCTCGGGCAACAGCGGCGTGGCGCTCGCCTGGATGGCCCGGCGCCTGGGACTGGCTGCCACGGTGGTGGTACCCGCCGAAAACACCCCGGCGGCGAAGCTTGAACTTCTGCAGGCTCTGGGGGCGAGGGTTGTGAAAGAGGCCTTCCCGATCTGGTGGCGCTCGGTCGAGAGCATGAGCCACCCGGCCGTTGCGGGCGTGTATGTCGACGCCGTGCGCGACCCGGAGGCGCTGGCCGGTAACGGCACTGCCGGACTTGAGATCCTCGAGCAGATGCCGGACGTGGAGGCGATCTTCGTACCCTTAGGCGGTGGCTCGCTCGCTTGCGGGATCGCCAGCGCCGTGCGCGAACTGAAGCCCGCGGTCAAAGTCATCGCCTGCGAACTCGAAAGCGCGCAACCGTTCTCGGCCGCGCGGCGCGCCGGCAAAGTGGTGTCGACCCCGAGCCAGCCGGGCTTCGTGAGCGGCGTGGGGTTCGACTCGATGCTGCCGCAAATGTGGCCGCTGGCGAGTACGCTCATCGATGGCGCCCTCACCGTGTCACTCGCGCAGGTGGCCGCCGCAATCAAGCTGCTGGCCGAGCGCAACAAGGTGATCGCCGAGGGCGCCGGCGCGATCCCGGTTGCGGCCGCAATCGCCGGGCGCCATCCGTACCAGCGGGTGTGCGCCGTGGTCTCGGGGGGCAATCTGGGCAATGACATCTTGAGCACCATCCTCGCAGGCGGCATTCCCGGCTAGGAAGCCAGCGCGCGCGTGAGCCGGCGGGCGTGGCTGGCCTTCCAGATGAAATACGCCGCCGAGATCAGAATGAGCCACGGCACCCCGTAGAGCCACGACACGTACAGATGCGGATCCAGACCCATGGTGATCTGGATGGCCGCGAGCATCAGCAGTGCGGCGTACTGCAGCCAGGGAAACAGTGGCATGCGAACCGGCAGCTCGCTGGCGCGGTGATGGCGCCTGAAGCTTAAGTGACTGGCGAGGATGAACATCCACACCAGGATGGCGGCGAACAGGGAGACGCCGAGCAGATATGCATAGGCGTTGGGCGTGAAGATCGAAACGCCGGCCGCTAGCAGAATGCACGCGCCCGAGATCAGAATGGCCGCCAGCGGACTGCCGTGGCGGCTTAAGGTACCCAATGCGCGCGGGGCATAGGCGCCGCGCGACAGCGAAAACAGCATCCGCGAGCACAGATACACGTTGGTGTTCATGCTGGACAAGGCAGCACTGATCACCACGAAATTCATGATGCCGGCCGCATGCGCGATGCCTGAGTGCCTGAATACCCCGACAAAGGGGCTCTGAGCGACCACCGCCACGCCGGTCGCCGTCCAGGGGACGGTCGTGACAATGATGGTCAGCGACAGCAGGTAGAACAGGAACAGCCGGTACACCATGGTACGCAACGCAGCCGGGATGGCCACACGCGGATTGCGCGCCTCACCGGAGGTCACCGCAATGACCTCGATACCGTTGAACGAGAAGATGCCGACGATCACGGCCATCCACAGGCCGTGCAGGCCGTTGGGCAGGAATCCGCCCGGCAGCCCGGTCAGGTTGTGAAAGCCGACCGCAGGCATCCACAGGCCGAAAATACTGGCCGCTCCCAGGATGATGAACAGCACGATGGCGATCACCTTGATCAGGGCGAACCACGACTCGATCGTGCCGAAGTTATTCACCGGGCGTGAGTTGAAGTAGAGAAGAATCGCGCAGAAGCCGAGCGCCCACATCCATACCGGTACGTCCGGAAACCAGAAGGTCATGTAAAGACCGGCCGCAACCGCCTCCCCGCCAATGGCGATCACCTGTGCGATCCAGTAGGTGTAGCGCACCACAAACCCGGCCCACGGGTTGAGATAGGTTTCCGCGTAGGTGCCGAAGGAACCGGCCGTCGGATGCACGACCGCCATCTCCGACAGGCTGAACACCATGACCAGGGCGACGAACCCCGCCAGCGCGTAACTCACGATGACCGCAGGTCCGGCGTAGCCGATGGCCAGCCCGCTGCCCATGAAAAGGCCGGTGCCGATCGCCCCTCCCAGGCCGATCATCACCATCTGCCCCTTGCTCAGGCCGCGATGCAGGCCCTGCTCACGTTCGCTGATCGAGACCGTTTCCATGCTCACGCTTCAGCCCGGCGCACAGCGCGTCGGGTGATGATAGGCAGCTGACAGCCGCAGCGGCCACGATTTCTGCGCTCGCGGCCGCTGCGGGGGCTGGCCGGACAAGGGGTTCAGAACTTGCGGGTAACGGTAAGTCCGATCGTGCGCGGCTGCACGGTGAGCAGCGCATCCGGATCCTGCGTGGAGTTGATGGCGGAAAGCTGTGCGCGTTCGTTGGTGAGATTGCGCACGAATACCGACCCGCTCCAGGGCCCATTGATCACGCCCAGCCACATCTTTACGAGCGTATAGGAGCTCAGCGGAAGGTTGAAGGAATTGGAGGCGAAGTAGGAATTTTCTGCGCCCCGATAGGTCACGTCGGTGCCGAACGTTCCCTGCCAGTTGTCCGCGATCGGGCGCAGGTACCTGAGGCCGAAACTCAGCTGGACCGGCGGCACGTTCGGGATGCGGTTACCGGTCAGGCCAAGAGTCGGATTCAACGCATACTGGGCCGCACTTGCGCCCTGCGTCAGGTAGGCGTCCTGGTACGAGCCGGCCAGACTCACGGTCAGGTACTGGATCGGGTGCAAGTTGAGTTCCAACTCCGCCCCCTTGACCTCCGCGGTGCCCGCATTGCCCTGATAGACGAAGGCGGCGTCCGCAGTGGTCTCCTGTATCTGCATGTTGTTCCAGTGGATCAGATAGACGTCCGCCTGATAGTCGGCCATGCCGTCGAACAGCCGCCCCTTGAATCCCACCTCATAGTTGGTCAGTGAGTCGGGCGCGTAGGATCCCGGAATCGGCTCGAAGGGTTCGCTGACCGCGTTCAGGCCACCGCTGCGAAAGCCGGTGGACACAGTGGCATAGGCGAGCAGGGACTCGTTGAACTTGTAGCTGAGATTACCCTTCCAGGTCACCTTGTCGTAGGTCACCTGGGGGTCATAGACCGGCACCAGATTCGGCGTTCCGGGGAAGCCACCGAAGGGATGCGTCTGGACCTGCACGCCGTTCAGCGTGTCGGTGTAATAGCGCACGCCGGCGACCGCCTGCAGCTTATCCGTAATCTTCCAGGTCGCCTCGCCGAAGCCGGCATACTGCGTATCGTCGCGGTGGTCTGTGCGACCGAAGAAGGTATTGCCGACACCGGGGAAGTTCAGGGCATCGGCCGAGTTCGAGCTGCTGAACGGCCCGGTGATCAGCCCATTTGCGTTGGTCGTAACGACCTGCACGGCGAGGTCCTGGACATCGTGCTGGCGGAACGCGCCCACCACGAAGTTGACCGGGGAATTGAGGTCGCTGGCAAAGCGAATTTCGCTCGAGTTGACCCTGCGGTTGCGTGGCTCAAGAGTCTCGGCCGGTACCGGCACGTCGAACGAGACGAGAATCGGCGTCGAGTCGAAGTTGAAATCCGTCTGGCGGTTGAACTGATTGGTCGTCGCGGTCACGGTGCCGACCGGCGTCTTGTAGGTGCCCGTCAGACCGAATACCTTGATGTTGTCGCTCCACGGGCTCTGCGTCACGTCCGTATTGCAAAGGTCGCAGCCCTGGATCGGCGGGATCACATTGCTGCCAAAGGGGACGCTATTGAAGGCTGTCGTGCCAGCCGGCGTATAGCGCGATGAACCATCCGAGGTTTCAGTCTGGCTCGTGTAGTTCAGGTCAACGGTGAGATTCTCGTTCGGCTGGTAGCGCAGGATCGCACGTCCACCGCCCACGTCATCGTCATTGACGCCCTTGACGAAACCGAGCGGCTCGACCGGCTCGGGCACGCCCTTTGAGTCGTTCTCGGTAACGCCGACTCCGACGCGGATCTGATTGATGTAACCGCTGTCGTATATCCTCCATCCGACCAGGCGCAGCGCCAGTACGCCGTCCACGATCGGCAGGTTCAGAGCACCGTTGACGTTGTAGTTGCCGCTCGCGGAATCGGTGTCGGAGCCCTCTCCGGTGACGTAGCCGCCGAAGTCGTGCAAGTCGGGAGCCTTGGGTATGAAGCGCAGAGTACCGCTCATGGAGCTTGCGCCGTACAACGTCCCCTGCGGGCCGCGCAGCACCTCGACACGATCCATGTCGTAGAGGCGTATGTCGGGCTGGAACCCGCCACCGTCATCGCCGTTGGTGCCGCTGACTACGGCCTCACCGTAGTAAACCCCCACGGTGGAATCGCCGGTGGAGTTGATGCCACGGATCACGTATTTCTTATCGCCGGGGCCGAGGTCCTGGATGGACAGCCCGGGCACATCGCCGGCAATGCTCATGATGCCCGCGGCACTCTCCTGCTGCAGAGTGTCCCCGGAGATCGCCTGCAGCGAGGCCGGAACGTCCAGCACCCGTTCGGCGTTGAGCTTGTTGGAAGTCACGACGACCTCCTCAAGCGTATCGGCAGAAGTGGTGGCTGGTGCGTCCGCCGCCGCAGGCTGCGGCAGCAACGCCAATGCAACCAGGCCGCCCAATGCGACCATGATGAACCGTGAGCCATTATTTGTTGGCACGATTTGAGCCCCCCACACTGTCAGTCGTAATAGTTAATGCTGGGGTTGTCCCCAGGACAGATCACACCGACCACGTCGATACCTTCTGCCGATGTCGCCTCGAGGGAATGAATCTGTTTGCGGGGAAGGAAAATCACATCCCCGGCGGTGACATGCGCCTTCTTGTCCTCGGTCCACATATACCCCTCACCGGAGAGCACGATGATCGCCTCCTCGTAGAGGTGCCGGTGCGGGGCGGCCTTGGAGCGCGGTATGTGCCCGATGAACTGCGTGATGACGCGCGAGCCGATGCGCTTGTCGACCAGAATCTGAAAGTAGCGCTCACCCATCGCCGTGCGCTGCTGCGCATCGACCGGGACGACGCGCTGCGGGCAGCCGGCATCGAAATTGCCGGGCATCTCATCCGGCCATTCGAGTTCCCCGACCGGGCAGCACAGTACGAACACCTTGAGCGTCTGACCGGAGTCGGCGGCCAGCTGAAACGCCTCGGACGGGCGCACGTAGAGGCCATCGGTGGCCTTGACCTCGAAGCTGCGGCCCGCGATGGTCACGCGGCCGCAGCCGTGTCCGATGAAAAGAATCACTTCGCGCTCACCGAGGCTCATCACCGGGGAGGTCGCGGCGCTGATCTCCATGTAGAGCTGCGTCTGGTACTGCGCACCGAGCTCGGCTGACACCATGCAGCAATAGCGCAGCGCGCCGCGTGAACTCATGACGGCAAGCTCTGGCGCGAACACATAGCAACTGCCGTTGAGCAGGGTCCGCGCGCCGCTGCGCTCGGTCACGATCGGGATGTCGCGGTTTTTGGCGCTGTCCGGATCATCGAGCGGCGAGCCGCCCGGAAGGTTGGTATGCGCGCCGTCGCAGAACGGCTGATCGCGTGTATGTTTACAGCCACAGAAGAGCAGTTCCTCGTCCTGGGCGCCGGCCACGAACTTGACCGGATTGAACGCGGTGCCCTGATGCGAACCGTCACAAAAAGGCTGTTTGGCGGAGCGTCCGCAGGCGCACCAGAAATAGGTGCGGCCGGCCTTTACAGTCACCAGATGTGGTTTCGGATGCGCAACAACCGGAGCATTCATTGCAGCGGTACTTTCCCGAACAGGCCACGCCTTGTACATAGCCGCTTTAGGCTCGTCGGCCTAAATCGGCCAGCGCGGTGCAAGGCGCCCGCGGTGAGCACCGTAGCGGTGCAGGGGTATCTAGACGGCGAGCTGTTCGTCGGCTTCCTCGGAGGAAGCCTGCGCGAAGGCCTGGGCGGCCAGCCGTTCGATGGTCAGGTACGCCTCCTGGGTGATCTGCTGGGGGTCGGCGCACAGGTAAGGCCGCAGCACTTCGAGGATCTCCCCATAGCCATCGAGCATTGCGGCGACCGACACCTCGCGGTCGTGATAGTCGATGTAGTTCAGCCAGTTCTCGTTGACGATCCAGGTCACATCGATGATTGCCCGCAGCCGGCGCGGATCGGCCGGAAAGCGCATCAGTCCACGCGCCTGCAGGGTGAGCATGAACTTCTCCAGATCGAGCATTCGTCGCTCGCGGTTATCCGCGAAGCGCTTGCGCAGCCTCGCATCCTGGCGCAACAGATCGGCCATCTCCCGGTAGAAGAAGCGGTACTTGAGGATGAGCTGCAGCTGGCGCACGTACATCGCCGCCATGTGCTCGAGCGTCGGCGCAAGGTGGTCGCGGTACCATCCCGAATCCATCTCCGCGATCGCCCGCTGAAATACCGCGTAGATGATCTCGCGCTTGTTGCGGAAGTGATATTGCAGGTTGCCTTTGCTTATTCCGCACCGCTCGGCAATCCGATTGGCCGATACGGCGGCCGTACCGTGCTCATTGAACAGCTCCAGTGCCGCCAGCAGGATGCGCATCTGCGTGGCGCGAGTCGCCATAACCTACCCTCCCCAGCTGACAGGATCGCTCGTCGAGCCGCTCATGCGAGCGCCCGCTGCAGCGACTTCTCGCCCGGCGCTGACTCATCCAGGGCGGCAATTTCGCGCCTGAGGGCTGCCCCCTCCTCATCCGCGAGCGCAGCCTCGGTCAGACGAGCCAGAACTGTCGCGCCATCCTCGCGTGCTGCGAGCCTGGGCAGCTGTTGCAGCAACGAACAGAAGCTCGCCCATCCGCGCTCGTGGGTTTCACCGTACCCCTTGATGAGCCGCTGCGAGCGCGCAAGTTCCACCGCCAGCCAATAATTGTCCGCCGCCAGCGCTTCGATGCGCTTGAGCCACTCCTCGATGCGCGCGTTCTCGTCATGAAAGCGCAGCGTCGAGCGTCGCCAGCGCCGCAACCCGGCAACCGCGTACAGCAGCAGGAACCCGCTGATCGTGCTGGTGCGGATTTGCCGGCCGCCGGTGCCGCGCGCCACGACGCCCCGGATGCGGGGCGAGCGCAGCAGCCAGCGCCCGAGTGCCGCCGGCAGCGTTGCGGCGATCTCCTGCACGCGCGGCTTCATGAACTCGGTGATGCCGAACAGCTGCTGCGCGGGCGCGCGGATCTCCTCGCGCACGCGCGCGAATCTTGAGCCGCGGGTCTTCAGGTCCGCGACCCGGATCGTGTCCTCGAAGCTCATCCACAGCGCAAGACTGCGCGCCGTGCTCTCGAGCAGGGCGTGCGCCCTCGCATCGACCCCGCCCCCAAGCGCCGCGATCGACTCGAGACGGTCAAGATACAGGCGCGCGTAGGCGGGGTCCTGGTAGTCGAGGCTCCGCCGCGTGCCTTCCAGTGCCACCGCTTGCACCGGCGGCGGCAGCCGCCGTACCCGCTCCAGCAACGGCTGCATCGCGGGTGCCTGCGCGGTCACGGGAATCTCCTGCGCGAGCTTGTCGGTGCGCTCGCGCAAGCCGCTGTCGCCGCGCTGCGCGCGCTGGCAGGCATCCTCGAAGGCTGCCAGATTGGCGTCCACGGCAATGCCGCTGTGGCGGATCGCCTCCTCGAAGCTGCGCTTCTTGAACGGCAATACCGCGGCGCCGCACAGTGCCCCGAGCAGCACCGAGCTGATGACGCTGCGATTGCGCTCGGCGGTCTCCTCCATGTCGAACAGCACCACGCGTTTGGCACTGTCCCGCACGAGTTCCGCGAGGCCCTTCGCATCCGTGATGCCGCTGCCCATGGCGCTCTTTTCCGCGATGGCGTACGAGCGATGGGTGGAGGAGATCAGCGTGGTGCGCTCAGGGGTTACCAGCCCGCGCTGGATGGCACGGCCCGCCTCGGCCAGCTCCGAGGCGATGACGCAATCGACATCGCCGGGTACCGGCATCAGGGCCATGACCGGCTCGCGGCCGGCCCGCTCGGCCGCCGCACGCGGAAAGAACTCAAGGTAGTAGACGGTGGCGCCGGTGCGCTGAGCGACTCCAGGAACCGAGGTCGACTGCGCAATGTAGCCCTCGGCGCTGGCGATCGCGATCAGCCAGTCGGCGAGCACGCCACCACCCTGGCCGCCCAGGGCCGCGATCGTCAGCTTGATCGGTCGCTCGGCCATGCCGCCACCGTCGCTAGAGCGCGTAGCGCAATCGCCTGCGTTCGCGGCTGCGCTGCAAGGCGCCGATCACGGCGCTGCGTACCCTGTGCAACACGCGATCCCAGCGCGAGGGGTTATAGATGATCTCGGCGCGATAGAACGAGGGACACAGCACCGCAGCGTCCGCCACCTCACCGCATACCCCGCACCCGACGCAGCTATCGTCGACATGCGCAACCGGGTCGCTGCGCAGCGGGTCCGGATTGTCTTTGACGGTCAGCGACGGGCAGCCCGACAGGCGGATGCAGGAGTGATCACCCGTGCAGGTGTCGGCATCGACTCCGAATCGCTCCCGCACCACCCGCTCCCCATCCGCAATCGCCTTGCGCTGCTGGGGTCGTACGCGCCTTTGGCGATTGAGCTGGCACTCACCGTCCGCGATGATGACCTTCGGACCGCGCTCGCCAGTGCGCAGCGCCTCGCGCAGGACCTTGAGCGTGCCGCGCATGTCATAGGTGTGGGTGCGCCTGACCCATTTGACTCCGATCCCCTTGACCGCCTCGAGGATCGAGTTGTTGCCCTGGCGGTGTGCGTTGGTCGCGCGCGATGAGAGGATGTCCTGACCACCGGTCGCCGCCGAGTAGCCATTGTCGATGATCACCGTCAGGTCATCGTGCTTGTTGAAAACCGCGTTGCCGATGCCGCTGGTCAGACCGTTATGCCAGAAGCCGCCATCGCCCATAATCGCCACGGCGCGCTTGCCGCCGTCGGTGCCGAGCGCGGAGGCGCCCGCAGCGCCCAAGCCGTAGCCCATGATCGAGTTGCCCATGTTGAAGGGCGGCAAGGTCGCAAAGGAGTGGCAGCCGATGTCGGCGCTGATATGCAGCGGACCCACTTCCTTCTGCAGAATCTTCATTGCGGCAAAGAACGGCCGCTCCGGGCAGCCGGTGCAAAGGCCTGACGGGCGCGCTGGCACCAGCGCGGCAAGTTTCGCAGCCGCTTCCGCGGAGACCGTCGTCCTGCGCTGGGGCGGCGCGGCAGCGCTGGCGAGCAGCTGCGGCGCCCAGCGATCGATGAACGCGGCGATCCCGTTGCGCAGCACGTCCACCGTGTATTCCCCGAACATGGGCAGCATCTCCTTGCCCATGACGCGCGCGTTGACATCGGCGCGGCGCAGCATCTGATTGGCCGCCTGTTCGATGAATTCAGGCTGGCCCTCCTCGATGACCAGCACCGCGCGCTTGCCGGCGCAGAACTTCACCCATTCCTCGGGCAGCAGCGGATAGGTGACGTTCAGGACATACAAAGGTATTTTGCTGACTCCGAACACATCGGCGCAGCCGAGCAGCTCGAGTGCCCGCAGCGTGTTGTTGTAGAGACCGCCCTGCAGAACGATGCCGATGTCGGTCGCAGCGCCGGGCACGAACTCATTGAGACCCCGCTCGGCCACGAAGCGCAGCGCCGCCGGCAGCCGCGTCTCGATCTTCTCGCGCTCCTGCGCATAGGTTGAAGGCGGCAGGATGATTCTGCCGTAGTCGCGCGAGGGTGCAGCCAGGGCGTCCGCGGCGGAGAAGGCGGGGCGTCGGTTGTTCTTGGCGATGAAGCGGCCGAATACGTGACAGGCGCGAATCCTCAGCATCAGCATGACGGGCGAATGAGTGGCCTCCGAGAGCTCAAAGCCCTCTTCCACCGCACGCACGATCGCCGGCAGCTGCGGCCGAGGATCGAGCAGCCAGATCTGCGATTTCATGGCAAAAGCGTGGGTGCGCTCCTGCATGATGCTCGCACCCTCGCCGTAGTCCTCGCCGAGGATGATGAGCGCGCCGCCCTTCACCCCGGCTGAGGCAAGATTCGCCAGCGCGTCCGAGGCCACGTTGGTCCCGACCGTCGACTTCCAGGTCACCGCTCCGCGCAGCGGATAGTTGATCGAGGCCGCCAGCATCGCCGCCGCGGTCGCTTCCGAGGCGCTCGCCTCAAAGTGCACGCCCAGCTCCTTGAGAATGCCCTCGGCATCGGAGAGTACATCCATCAGGTGCGAGATCGGCGCCCCCTGGTAGCCGCCGACGTACGCCACACCTGATTGCAGAAGCGCCTTGGTGACGGCGAGGATCCCCTCACCCTGAAACTCCTCGCCCTCGCCGAGACGCAGCGTCTGGACTTCACTGGCAAAGGAGCGCTCGGCCATGCGTTCAGGCCGGCACGAGCGCCAGCACCCGCAGCGGGCTGCCGGAGCCGTTGACGATCTTGAGCGGCGGGGCGATGACGATCGCACCGGTCGCGGGGAGCTGGTTGAGATTGGTCAGGCTTGCCAGGCCGAAGCGATTCGAGCCGTGCATGATGGTGTGACACGGAAACATCGGATTGAAGGTGTGGGCCTGACCGGCATCCGTGCCTACCGTCTCCACGCCCACCCCGAGAATGTCGCGCTCCTTGGCGAGGAACGGCACGCACTGCGGGTCAAAGCCGGGCGTGTGTGAACCGTCCGGGCCGGCATTGAGGAACGCCTTGGCACCGCTGCGCTGCGACCAGTCGGTTCGGATCAGGACCCAGGAGTGCGCGGGGATACGACCGTGCTTCTTCTCCCAGGCCTCCACCACCGCGCGGGTCACCAGGAAGTCTGCATTCGCCTTGGCATCGGCTGCCACGTCGATGACGCAGGCAGGGCCGATGAAGCGATCGACCGGAATGTTGTGAGTCGCGTTGTTGGGGTAATCCTTACCCGTCACCCAGTGGATGGGAGCGTCGAAGTGGGTGCCGGTATGCTCGCCGCAGGCAATGTTGTTCCAGTACCAGGCCGGGCCGCGCTCGTCGTAGTGCGAGATCTCCTCCAGCGAGAAGGCCTTGGAGGGGGCGAACGGCGGCGGCAGCTGGATGGTCGGCGTCGAGGGCTCGAGCGGCACTGTCAGATCGACGACGCGGATACCGCCTGCGAGGATTGCTCCGACCAGCTGGGCGAGCGTCTGCGCGCCGGACGCCGCGCCAGTGTGGGGTGTCGTGCTCATGGGTTCACTTCATTGGTGGGCCGAGGAATAATTGACACCTGAAGTAGTTTGCAAGATACCATACGACGCATGCTGGCGATACGGTTGCCCGGAGGGCCCGGATGAGGCGAATCGTCTGCCTGGGTGGCGGTCCGGCGGGGCTATACACTGCAATCCTGCTGCGCAAGGCACTGCCCTCGGTACGCGTCGAAGTATACGAGCGCAACCGAGCGGACGACACCTTCGGCTGGGGGGTGGTCTTCTCCGATGAGACGATGGGTAACTTCGCCGCCGCAGACCCCGAGTCGCACGCCGCCATCCTCGCGCACTTCCACCACTGGGACGACATCGCCGTGCACTTCCGCGGCCGCCGCATGCTCAGCGGCGGCCACGGATTCGCAGGCATAGGCCGCAAGCGCCTGCTCAATCTGCTCCAGGAGCGAGCCGGCGAACTCGGCGTGCAGCAGTCATTCGAGCATCCGGTCAGCGATCCGGACTCGCTCGGGGATGCAGACCTGATCGTCGCGGCCGACGGGGTGAACAGCCTCACCCGCAGCCGCGCAAGTGCACTCTTCGAGCCGGACATCGAGGTGGGCAAGTGCCGCTTCATCTGGCTCGGCACCACCCAGCGATTCGATGCCTTCACTTTCGCCTTCGCAGAGACCGCGCACGGCTGGTTCCAGATCCATGCCTATCAGTTCAGCCCCGAGCTGTCGACCGTGATCGTCGAGACGCGCGAGGAGAGCTGGCGCGCCCATGGCCTGGATAAGGCAGACACCGCGCAGTCGATCGCCTTTTGCGAGGGGCTGTTCGGGCGCTACCTGGACGGTCACCGGCTGCAAAGCAACGCCAATCACCTGCGCGGCTCGGCGTGGCTCAACTTCCATCGCGTGCTGTGCCGAAAGTGGCATCACGGCAGCACGGTGCTGATCGGCGATGCCGCCCATACTGCCCACTTCTCGATCGGCTCGGGCACCAAGCTTGCGATGGAGGATGCCATCTCGCTCGTGCGTCAGCTGCGCGCGACGGACGATCGCGATGCGGCGCTTGGCGCCTACTACAAGGAACGCCACGTCGAGGTCTTGAGGCTGCAGAGTGCCGCGCGCAATCGGATGGAGTGGTTCGAGAACGTCGCGCGCTACGTGCACCTGCCGCCCGAACAATTCGCCTACAGTCTGCTGACCGGCAGCCAAAGGATCGGTCATGCGAACCTCAAGCTGCGCGATCCTTCCTTCGTGGCCGGCTACGAGCACTGGCTCGCTGCCCGGGAAGCCTCGCGCCCGCGTCCTCCGATGTTTCTGCCGTTCAGGCTGCGCAGCCTTGAGCTCGTGAACCGCATCGTGGTCTCGCCGATGGCGCAATACTGCGCGACTGATGGGCTGCCGGACGACTGGCACCTGGTTCACTACGGTCACCGGGCACTCGGCGGCGCAGCTCTGGTGTACACCGAGATGACCTGTGTCTCGGCCGAAGGGCGCATCACGCCCGGATGCACAGGGTTGTGGAATGAGGCGCAGCGCGATGCCTGGCGGCGGGTCGTTGACTTCGTGCACGCTCGTACGCTCGCCAAGTTCTGCCTGCAGCTCGGGCATTCGGGGCGCAAGGGCTCGACACAGCTCGGTTGGGAAAAGATGGACCATCCGCTCGCGCAGGGAAACTGGACGATCTTGGCGCCCTCGCCGCTCCCTTATTACGAGGGACTCAGTCAGTGCCCGCGCGAGATGACCCGCGCCGACATGGACAAGGTACGCGATGACTTCGTGCGCTCGGCGCGCTTAGGAGTCGATGCGGGCTTCGACATGCTCGAGCTGCACATGGCGCACGGCTACCTGCTCGCCTCCTTCCTTTCCCCGCTGACCAATCAGCGCACCGACGCCTATGGGGGCAGCCTCGAGAACCGCCTGCGCTTCCCGCTCGAGGTGCTCAAGCTCGTTCGCAGCGAGTGGCCGCCCGAGATGCCGCTGTCGGTACGAATTTCGGCAACCGACTGGGCGGACGGCGGTTTGAGCGAAGCGGACCTGCTCTCGATCGTGCGCGCGTTCAAGCAGGCCGGGGTCGATCTCATCGATGTCTCGAGCGGCCAGACCGTACCGACCCAGCACCCCCGCTACGGGCGCATGTGGCAGACCCCCTTCGCCGACAAGATCCGCAACGAGATCGGTATTGCCACCATGGCGGTGGGCAACATATATGAGTACGACCACGTGAACTCGATCATCGGCGCCGGTCGCGCGGACCTTTGCGCCATCGCACGACCGCACCTCGCCAATCCCGCCTGGACGCTCGAGGCAGCCGCGCTGCAGGGATTCACCGAGCAGTGGTGGCCGGATCAGTACCTCTCCGGCAAAAGTCAGCTCGAGCGCAATGTGCAACGCGCCGCCAGCGCAGCACCGCCATGAACTCACGCAGCCGAACCGAGCTTGCCGGAAAACATGCCCTGGTCACCGGGGCGAGCCGCGGCATCGGCGCGGTCATCTCCGCCGCGCTCATCGCGCAGGGGATGCGGGTGTCCTTGCTGGGACGCGACGCACAGGCGCTCGGCGCGGTTTCCGAAGGTCTCGGCGGCCCAAGCCACGCCCTGCCGCTGAGCGGCGAGGTCGGCAACGCGGCCTCGGTGCAGACGGCCTTTGCCCAAGCCCGCGCCGCCTTCGGTCCCATCGAGGTGCTCATCAATAATGCCGGCCAGGCGGGCAGCGCGAAGTTCACCGATACCGACGAGGTGCTGTGGAACCGCCTGATCGCCGTCAACCTCACCGGCACCTACCTTTGCACGCGGCAGGCGGTTCCCGACATGCTGCAGTGCGGCTTCGGCCGCATCGTGAATGTCGCGAGCATCGCCGGATTGCGTGGCGCGGCCTACATCTCCGCCTACGTGGCCTCCAAGCACGCCGTCATCGGTTTGACGCGCTCGCTCGCGCTGGAATATGCCACCCGCAACATCACGGTGAATGCGGTGTGCCCGGGTTACGTCGACACCGACATCGTCAAGAATGCGATCACCAACATCAGGAATAAGACCGGGCGCAACGAGAGCGAGGCGCTCGCCGCACTGCTTGCCACCAATCCGCAACGACGGCTGATCGAGCCCGAAGAGGTGGCCAACAGTGTGCTGTGGCTGTGCCGGCCCGGCTCCGAGAGCGTGACCGGGCAGAGCATCGTGCTGGCGGGCGGCGAAGTGACCTGAAGGGGAATACGGGTATGGCCAAGGGCAAGACCAGCTTGAAACTCGTCGAGTCGCACGTCGACACCGAGACGCGCATTCACGACGACCATCACCTGTCGGTGCGCGCATGGCTGCGCATGCTGGCGTGCACCAACCGCATCGAAAGCTTCGTGCGCCAGAAGCTTCAGGCAAATTTCCAGACCACGCTGCCGAGGTTCGACCTGATGGCGCAGCTGGAGCGCTCGCCGCAGGGCATGAAGATGAGTGAGCTCTCGCAGCGCATGATGGTGACCGGCGGCAATGTCACCGGCATCACCGACGGGCTCGAGAAAGAGGGCCTCGTGGTGCGCGAGGTCGACCAGGCTGATCGGCGTGTATTTCGCGTTCGCCTGACGAGCGAGGGACAGCGGCAATTCCGCCGCATGGCCTCGGAACACGAGCAGTGGGTGATCGGGCTGTTCGACGGCATGAGCATGAAGCACAAGAACCAGCTGGTGCAGCTTCTGGGCGAACTCAAGAGTCACGTCAACCAGTCGTGCGCTAACTAAGAGCAGCCCATGAAAGACTTCGCCCCCGCTCCCAAACACTTCCTGTGGCGCCAGGACGGCCGGGTCGGGGTGGTCACGCTCAACCGGCCCGAGCGCAAGAATCCGCTCACCTTCGAATCCTACGCAGAGCTGCGCGATCACTTCCGCTCGCTCACCGGCGCGGGCGAGGTGCGCGCCGTCGTGCTCAACGGTGCGGGCGGCAACTTCTGCTCCGGCGGGGACGTGCACGAGATCATAGGCCCGCTCACCAAGATGAATCCCCCGGACCTGCTCAAGTTCACGCGCATGACCGGGGATCTCGTCAAGGCGATGCGCCATTGCCCGCAACCCATTATCGCCGCGGTCGACGGGGTGTGCGCCGGCGCCGGGGCGATACTTGCGATGGCTTCCGACTTCCGTCTGGCCACACCGCAGGCAAAGACCGCATTCCTGTTCACGCGCGTCGGACTGGCCGGCTGCGACATGGGAGCCTGCGCGCTGCTGCCGCGCATCATTGGCCAGGGGCGCGCCGCGGAGCTGCTCTACACCGGACGCACGATGTCGGCCGATGAGGGCGCGGCCTGGGGATTCTTCAACCGCGTGCTGCCCGGCGAGGAACTCATGGCCGAGGCGCTGCGACTCGCCGCCGAGATCGCCGCCGGTCCCACCCGCGCACACGCCATGACCAAGAAAATGCTGCACGAGGAGTGGCACCTGCCCCTCGACGCTGCCATCGACGCGGAGGCGCAGGCGCAGGCGCTGTGCATGCAGACCGAGGACTTTCAGCGCGCCTACCGGGCCTTTGTGGCCAAACAAAAGCCGCACTTCCAGGGAAGCTGACCCATGCGGACGCGCAATTTCCTCGAATGGCCGTTCTTCACTGCCGCGCATCGTGAGCTCGCCGAGCAGGTGGACTGCTGGGCCACGCAACGCTTCCGGCAAGCGAGCGCATCCGATCCCGGTCATGCCGGCGATCGTGCGGCGCTCGATGCGCGCTGTCGCGAGCTCGTGCGCGAGCTGGGACGAGCCGGCTGGACGCGCTACTCGGCTCCTTACGGATCGGCCAACACGGTGGCCGAGTTCGATGTGCGCGCGCTGGCCCTCATCCGCGAGACCTTAAGCTGGCATGACGGCCTTGCGGATTTTTCGTTCGCCATGCAAGGACTCGGCAGCGGCCCGATCTCACTGGCGGGCACTCCGGAGCTCAAACAGCGTTACCTGCCGCGCGTGGCCTGCGGCGAGAGCATCGCCGCCTTCGCCCTCTCGGAGCGAGAAGCCGGCTCAGACGTTGCCGCGCTCAAGTGCCGCGCGCAGCGCCAAGGCCACCAGTACCTGCTCGAGGGTGAGAAGAGCTGGATTTCCAATGGCGGCATTGCCGACTTCTACTGCGTGTTTGCGCGCACCAGCCCGGCCGAAACCCGTCCCGACGGCTCCACGCTTGCGCGCGGCATCAGCGCGTTCGTCGTGGAGGCGGACACGCCCGGTCTTACGATCTCCCAGAGGATCGACGTGATAGCGCCCCATCCGCTGGCCACGCTTTGCTTCAGCGGTTGCCGCGTTCCCGTTGAGAGCCGCCTCGGCGCGGAAGGCGCCGGATTCAAGCTCGCCATGCGCACCCTCGATATCTTCCGCACCTCGGTCGCAGGTGCCGCGCTCGGCTTCGGGCAACGCGCACTGGATGAGGCAGTGGGGCACGCGCTGGCGCGGCCGATGTTTGGCAAATCACTCGCCGATCTGCAACTGACACAGGCGGCACTCGCGGAAATGGCGACCGAGATCGATGCTGCGAGGTTGCAGACCTACCGGGCCGCCTGGCTCAAGGATCGCGGCGGGGAGGTGCCGAGGCGGGAGATCGCCATGGCCAAGATGAGCGCGACCGAATCCGCTCAGCGGGTCATCGATCGCGCACTGCAGATGTTCGGCGGCCGCGGCGTGGTCGTCGGCGAGATCGTCGAGCATCTGTACCGCGACATCCGGGCCCTGCGCATCTACGAGGGCGCCACGGAAGTTCAGAAACTGATCATCGCACGCGAGCTGCTGGACGCCGCGCGCCGGAAAGAACCATGACAGCGCAAATCCTCAAGCCTCCCGAGTGGCCGCGGCCGAAGGGCTACAGCAACGGCATCAGCGTCTGCGGGCAGCAGATCTTCGTCGCCGGGCAGATCGGCTGGGATGCGAACGGCCGCTTCGGCAGCGCACGGCTGGCCGACCAGGTGAGACAGGCGCTGGCTAACATCCGCGCAGTGCTCGCGCAGGCCAAGGCCGGCCCCGAACACATCGTGCGGCTGACCTGGTATGTGACCAGCCGCGACGAATACCTCGCCGACCTTGACGGGATCGGCGCGGCCTACCGTGAGGTCATGGGCAAGAACTTTCCGGTCATGAGCGTGGTACAGGTGGTTGCCCTGATGGAAGCGGAGGCGAAGGTCGAGATAGAGGCCACGGCCGTGCTGCCCGGATCCCCTTAGCGTACCCGCAGCATGTGGAGACCCCCCGAACGAGTGCGCCATGACCCCGTTGCGGGCCATTGGCCGAGTGCCGCGGAGGCGGCCGCTTCGCGGCTTTTTTCCCCGGTCAGGGTCGGAGCACTCACGCTTGCGCAGCGCACCTGGGTACCGGCGATGGTTCCCTGGCGCGCCGGCGAGGACGGCATCGTCACCCCGCAGGTTCTGGAATGGTATGAGTGCTTCGCGCGCGGGCGCCCCGGTGCGCTGGTAGTGGAGGCCACCGGCATCCGCGACGTGCCGAGCGGACCGCTGCTGCGTGCCGGGCACGATCGGTTTGCACCGGGTCTGCGCGAGCTCGTCGAGGTGGTGCGCCAGGCAAGCGGCGGGGCGACACGCCTGTTCATCCAGCTGATCGACTTTCTGTCGATCCGGCGCAGGCCCGAGCGCTCGCGCTATTTCGCAGAGTTTCTCAGAATCATGCCGCGGCATCGCGCCGCCTTCGGCGATGAGTCTGCGACGGATGCCGAGGTGCGCGCGTGGCTCTTGTCACTGGCGCCCGAGGAGGCGGCTCGGGTGCTCGATGAGCGCGAGCGGGAGTCGGTTGAGTTCGGCGCGCGCGAGCGCGTGACCGACACGCACCTCGAGCACATCAGGGATCTGCCGGCGCGCCTGCCGACGCTGTTCGCCGCGGCGGCACGCCGCGCGCGTGAGGTCGGATTCGACGGCGTGGAGCTGCACTTCGCCCACGCCTACACGATGGCCTCGTTCCTGTCCCGCTCGAACACGCGCACCGACGGTTACGGAGGCGCGCTCACCGAGCGGGTGCGACTGCCGCTTGAGGTGTACGCGCGCGTTCGCCGTGAAGTGGGTAAGGATTTCGTGCTCGGCTGCCGCTTGCTGGCCGATGAGTGCATCGCGGGCGGCTCAAGCGATGTGGATGCGAGCTACTTCGCCACGCAGTTCGCCCGTGCCGGCATGGATTTTCTGTCGCTCTCGCGCGGCGGCAAGTTCGACGATGCCAAGCAACCCAAGGTCGGTGAGGCGGCTTATCCCTACACCGGGCGCAGCGGCTACGAGTGCATGCCGTCCTACTTCTCCGACGCCCGCGGCCCCTTCGGGCGCAACCTCGAGGCCACCGCTCGTATCCGCGCCGCGCTCCACGCTCAGGGACTCACAGCGCCGGTCGTGGCGGCTGGCGGAATCCACAACTTCGAGCAGGCCGAGGCGATCCTGGCCAGCGGGCAGGCCGATATCGTCGCTCTGGCGCGCCAGGCGCTGGCCGATCCGGACTGGTTTCGCAAGGTGGCGAGCGGACACGGGTCGCAGGTGCGCCTGTGCCTGTATACCAATTACTGCGAGGCGCTCGACCAGCGCCACCGGCAGGTCACCTGCGAACTTTGGGACAGACAGTCGCTCGAGGATGCCAACGTGCGCCGATCCGCCGACGGCAAGAGGCGACTGACCCCGCCGCGCTGGGCGCCGTAAGCGGACCCCCGCCGGTCAGTGGCCGGCCGCCAGCCCCCGGGACTTGAGGTCCTCGTACACGATCGCCAAAAGATAAGGCTGTTTGACGAGGTTGCCGCCCCAGAGCTTGTCCAGGTCATCGAGCGGGTGGGAGGCGATCAGGGCCTGCTCCGACATTCCCGCGCTGATCGAGCGCGCCACGCGCCGGCGCACCTCGCGCAGCATGGCCTGATAAGCGCGGATGTCCGCGCGGTTTGCCACCGGCCCGTGCCCCGGAAT
>Ga0209624_10000070_pt1 | contig 95225 bp, 81 predicted proteins | sample JacPinW_OM2H0_O1_FD_188565 | JGI IMG/M metagenome (GOLD analysis project Ga0209624, IMG submission 188565) | Forest soil microbial communities from Algoma, Ontario, Canada - Jack Pine, Ontario site 1_JW_OM2H0_O1 (SPAdes) (version 2) | ecosystem: Environmental > Terrestrial > Soil > Boreal... | reverse complement strand
CCGGTTACAAGGTCACCGAGATCGCGAAGGGGCTGGATCATCCGTGGTCGATGGCGTTTTTGCCGGATGGCTCGATGTTGGTCACAGAGCGTGTGGGTCGGTTGCGCCTGATTCAAGGCGGATTGTTACGGCCTGAGCCGATCGGTGGTGTTCCCGCGGTGCACACCGGCAGCCAGGCGGGGCTGTTCGACATCGTCCTGCATCCGAAATTCGCGCAGAACAATATCGTCTATCTCACCTATGCGGCGGGAACGAAGGCGGCAAATGGCACTCGAGTGGCGCGCGCGCGCTTCGACGGCCGCACGCTGCAGGATTTGCGCGTGATCTTCAAGGCAGTTCCTTTCAAGGATACGGACAACCATTACGGTGGGCGAATGGCCTTCCTCCCCGACGGCACGTTCGCACTCACCATCGGCGAGGGATTCGAATATCGCGAGCAAGCCCAGAACTTGAAGTCCGATCTCGGGAAGATCGTCCGCCTGAACGAAGACGGCAGCGTGCCGCAGGACAATCCATTCGTCGGGCAGAACTCCGTCCGTCCGGAAATCTATACGTGGGGACATCGCAACGCGCAGGGCTTGCTCTTCGACGAGCAAAGCGGACGCCTTTATGAAACCGAGCATGGCCCGCGCGGCGGCGATGAACTGAACATCATCGTGGCGCGCAGGAACTATGGCTGGCCGGTCATCACTTATGGGATGGACTATTCCGGGGCCTACGTTTCTCCTTATACGCAGCGGCCGGGGCTCGAGCAGCCGGTGATTTATTGGACGCCGTCGATCGCGCCGTCGGGACTCGCGCTGTATCGCGGTGATAAATTTCCAGCTTGGCGGGGGGACCTTTTCGTGGGGGCGTTGGCGTTCAAACACTTGCGCCGCGTCCACCTGGATGAGCGCGGAAACGTCGTCGACCAAGAGCAATTGCTGAACGATCTAAACTGGCGCATTCGCGACGTGCGGGCGCCGCCGGACGGCTATCTCTATGTCTGCACGGACGAAGACGACGGACACGTACTGCGGCTAGAGCCGGCGAGCTGATGGCGCAAGTCGACAACATGGCGCGACCTTTGGGCACGTCTCCAGGCCGCCGGGGTCTGGCCCGCCGCCAGCCGGAAGTGCTTGCACAGGTGCGCCTGGTCGCTGAAACCGCATCTCTGCGCAATGTCGCTCAAGGAAGCGTTGGTCGAAAGCATGTATTGAGCGGCGAATTCCACGCGGCGCCGCACGACGAAAGAGTGCGGTGACTCCCCGAAAGTGCGCTTGAAGGAGCGGGAGAAGTGCGCTTCGCTGCGCTGAAGGAGCGCGCCGAGATCTGCGACGAGTACCGACCCTGTGATGTGACTATCGATATAGTCACGCACCTTGCGCGCCTGCCAGGCCAGCAAGCGTCCCCTTCCGTCGGGAACCTGTTTCGCCGCTGACGGTTCAATCTGCTGTCGCAGCACTGAGGCGGCTTCGAGCAAGACACTCTGGGCTGGGTGTACTTGGTTGTGAAGCTGACCAAGAGCTGCCTCAACGAGCGAAATCAGCCGCTGCATCCATTCTCGAGATCGCGTCGCGGCCAGCTCCGATACCGCCGGCGTCTCTTCTAGGTGACCATCCATTACCAGTGCGTTCCTTTATGGCTGCGGCCGATACCGGCTCTGCGCGTGTCATAGGGTCATCCCCGCCGGGAATTGCCGCCACCTCGGATGAGGTAGTAGCCGGCCTGCACTCTTGTATAGGTACAGACACCCCTTGTAAGGTGTCGGGAAGGCAGTCCGTCGGGCATTGAACCGGCGGCTCCAATAGAATCGACTCCGAGAGGTATTCCCCTGAGCTCCGCTGCGCCAATAAGGATCCTGTGCGTCGAAGACCATCCGGTTTTCCGGGAGGGTTTGGCCACCGTTATCGCATCGCAGCGGGATATGCAGCTGGTAGGATCTGCGGGCAATGGGGTGGAGGCCGTGGCTGAGTTTCGCCGACATCAGCCGGACGTGACCCTGATGGACCTCCAACTTCCCGGCTCGAACGGCACCGACGTTCTCATCGCCATTCGAGGCGAGTTCCCTCGAGCTCGGATCGTCATGCTGACAACCTCGGACGCCGACGGTGAGATTCAGCGGGCCATGCGGGCCGGTGCCGCCGCTTACCTCTTGAAAAGCATGGCCAAAGACGACCTTCTGGCGGTGATCCGTTTGGCGCACGCAGGCCGGCGGCACGTGCCGGCCGAAGTTGCCGCACGCTTGGCCGAGCATCTCGGAGAGGACGACCTTACCGCGCGCGAATTGGAAGTGCTCAGGCTCATTCGCGACGGGTATCGCAATAAGCAGATCGCGGACCAGTTGGCCATTGCCGAGACGACCGTCAACTTCCACGTCAAAAACCTCGTCGCCAAGCTAGAGGCAAAGGATAGAACGCATGCGGTGACGATCGCGCTTCGCCGCGGCCTGCTGCAGATGCAGGGATAACACCTGTAGATAATTATAGGACGGGTGCTCTACCTCCTTACGGGGCAGGACGGGCGTGCCGCAACTACTGTCGAGCCGCTGTCAAACCGGTGGGATCTTCTGTGTCCGAACATCTCGATCGTGCATGAAACACCGCCGGAATTCTCCGTCGCCTTATTCCTGGGCCCGCCGCCATACAGCCCTATGGATCTATAGCTCTCTGCTGCTGTTCCTTGCCGGGACTGCCTCGGCGCTCGATCCTCACAGGCAGATCTCCCAATATGCCCACACAGTCTGGAGGGTCCAAGACGGCTTCCCACATGGGCCGCACATGATCGCTCAGACGAGCGACGGCTACATCTGGATTGCGGTCAAGGGGCTGCTTCGGTTTGACGGAGTATCCATGACCCCAGTGTTGCCGCAGAAATCCTTCCCGACGGATGCGGGCATCAACTGGCTCTTGGGTGGCCGCGATGGAAGCCTGTGGATGGGTACCTATCGCGGCTTGTACCGCCTCAAGGACGGCAAGGCATTCAGTTCGCCGATCATGAGGGGCGGCGTGCAGAGCATCCTCGAGGATCACGACGGTGCAATCTGGATTACTCGCACTCGCGTGGGCGGCGTCGAGGGGTCGCTTTGCCGAATCGTTGAAAACGATTTGCGGTGTTACGCCAAGGACAAGAGCGATGGCAACCCGGCCAGTTTTGCGACCTCCCTTGCCGAGGACGGCTCAGGAGACATCTGGTTCGGATGCCAGATGCTATGCCGCTGGAACCGGAGTTCGATAAGCCACTACATGCAGGACCAGATGGATCATCCATCGGGTGACGGCGTAGTAGGGCTTGCTGCCGGCGCAGCGGGCTCGATCTGGGTGGCCATGGACGGCGTGGGGCCGGGGCTGGGAGTGCGCCAATACAGTAATGGAAGCTTCATGAGCTATGTGGTCCCCGGGTTCGATGGCGCGACTATTCGAGCGGCATCTCTACTTCTGGACCGCAATCAAACTCTCTGGGTCGGAACTGAGTCTCAGGGCCTCTACCACATTCATGACGGGCACGCGGATCACTACGGCGCCGCGCAGGGTCTGACCGGCGATCGAGTGAATTCGATCTACGAAGACAGAGAGGGGAATTTGTGGATCACGACTGACAAGGGCGTGGATCTCTTTCGGGATATCCCCGTGGTCAGCTTCTCCTCCACCGAGGGCCTACGTGGAGGAAGCGAGGTCAGCGCCGTAATTGCTCTAAAGGACAATTCTCTCTGGGTGGGGGTTAGAGGCGCCCTGGCCCTCATTCGTCCAGACGCTATATCGCTGACCACGATGGCTGATGGGCGTCCCATTCAAGATGTGTATGCGCTGCTCGAGGACCACTTGGGTCAGGTTTGGCTGGGGATCAACACCACGGTGATGGTGCACCAGCTCGGGAGGTTCTTTGAGATCACGGGTCAGGATGGACGTCGCTTGGACCAAATCGGAAAAATATTTTCATTTACTGAAGACATTGACGGGAATATTTGGGCCATCGCATACGACGACCCGAAGCAAATAACCCATCTGCTGCGCATCAGAGACCGCCGGGTGCAGGAGGACATTCAGGTCACATCTCTGGTGCCGCACGCTCATTTTCTCGGCGCGGACCCGGCCGGCGGAATCTGGATCGGTACCGGGGATGGCAAGCTTGCTCACCATCTGAATGGCGTAACGAACATCGTCGACAACGGACGTAGCGGGGCCCCCGCCGTCATGATGTTCAGCTTTTCTGTCGACTCAGCCGGAGTCGTATGGGGCGCAACCAGCGGAGGCTTGCATCGATGGGACCATGGAAAGTTGAGTGTCATGGACTCGCACAACGGCCTACCGTGCTCCGAGGTTCTTGCGGCAGTCTTGGATAACTCCGGGTCGCTGTGGCTCGACACGAAGTGCGCCGGTTATCTGCGGATTTCCGCGGCGGACCTGGCGATTTGGACCGCCCGCCCCGAAGCCCAAGTGACATTGACAACTCTAGACGGACTCGATGGGGCAGACCCGGGATGGAATGGAGAACGGATCCAGCCGAGCGCTGCAAGATCACCCGATGGCCGACTCTGGTTCGTCGGTTACTCCTCTCTCCAGATGATTGACCCAGGCCGTTCATACAAGAACCCGGCGCCGCCACCCGTGCACGTCGAAGGGCTTCTTGCCGACGGGAAAAGCTACTCACCGGCGTCCGCCATCACGCTTCCACCGCTCACACGGGACATTCAGATCGACTACACCGCGCTGAGCTTCGTCCTGCCGCAAAGGATGGGTTTCCGGTACATTCTCGAAGGCCGTGACAGGGGCTGGGAGAATCCGGGATTGCGCCGCCAGGCGTTCTACAACGATCTTCGACCCGGAAATTATCGCTTTCGCGTAATTGCGTCGAATAACGACGGAGTGTGGAATGAAACCGGAGCGACGCTGGACTTCAAGGTTGCCGCTGCGTGGTATCAGACGATCTGGTTTCGCTCGATGTGTTCCGTCGTCGGTGTGCTGCTGCTCTGGGCAATCTATCGATTGCGGGTTCGCCGGATTGCCGCAACCATGAAATCTCGTTTCGACGAGCGCTTGTCCGAACGCACGCGGATCGCACGCGACCTACACGACACGTTCCTGCAGACCATCCAAGGCAGCAAGCTGGTTGCCGACGATGCGCTGAGCGCCACGACCGATCCGTCGCACATGCGTCTGGCCATGGAGAAACTGTCGGCCTGGCTGGGACGAGCAACCGAAGAAGGCCGGGCGGCGCTGCATTCCTTGCGTACCTCGACCACGGAGGGGAATGATCTTGCGGAGGCCTTTGGGCGGGCGCTCGAGGAGTGCCGGATCCATAGCTCAATGGAAGTCTCCTTTGAGGTGGCGGGGCAGATTCAGGAGATGCATCCCATAGTCCGTGACGAGGTATATCGCATCGGGTATGAAGCGATCCGCAACGCCTGCGTACACTCACGGGCCACGCAGCTGAGAGTGGAGCTCTCCTATGGGCAAGATCTCAGCCTCCGGATCAGCGACAATGGTGTGGGCATCGATCCCGATATCGTGCGCCGCGGCAAGCCCGGGCACTTCGGTCTGCAAAGCATGCGCGAGCGTGCTGCGCGCATCATGGGCAAATTCTCAGTCGACAGCTCCGCCGGTTCCGGTACGGTAATCAACCTGACGGTTCCCGGCGGGATCATCTATCGCGCGGGTTGAACGCCCACGGCGAAATCCTAACTAAGGAAGGGCACGATGAAGTTTCTGCTCACATCGGCCGCCACGAAATGCCGGGCGGCTAGAAGCCTTTCGTCAGAAGACCAGCCTTCAAGAAGCGCGTGAGCTCTGCAGGATCGTGTCCGGGCATCATGTTGAGGTTGGGTTCCGCTGCATGTAAACGGTGTAGTTCAACAAATTCGGCCATCACGGCTTCGCGGTCCTCTCCGGCGAGCCAGGTGACCAAACGCGCCCGCTCACGAACTTCTTCAATGTTGCGCATTTGCCAGGCAACATCCCCGAGAAACAGGATCTCCTGACCGTCCGCGCGCTTGACGTATACCATTTGACTGCCTGGGGTGTGGCCGGGCGCTTTGATCAACACCACGCCCGGCGCGATGGTCTGATAGCGCTCATCGTCAATTCCCCGATAGCCGTCGAAGACGGTCGGAGATACGCTTAGCTTGGACATCGGAGCTTCCCGAATGGCTTTCTTCAGCTCGGCAACCTGGACTTGCGTAAGACGCGCCTTCCCCATCAGATCCTTGAGATTGGGCTGGGCGAGAAGGCCGCCGACATGGTCCGCATGCTCATGAGTCACGATGATCAGCTGAGCCGTCGCGAGCGCGGCGCTCAGCCGCGCATAGGCCGCGTCATCAAAAACATTTGCACGCATCTGCTTGGCAACGCCGGCGTCAAAGGCCGTGTCGACGATGACAGCATGATCTCTATAGACGATTTCATACGCAGAAACGGGCAAGTCCAATTTCTGCCAACCCCCGCCTGAGATGACGAAGTTTTCCGGCGCCGAGAGATGTCCGATGGTCTCCACCCGGATCGCTACGGGTAGATCGGCCACCCCTGCATCTGCTAGCCGGCGGACGGCCGTCATGTCGATCGAATAGTGAGCCGAGGAGGGGGTGTGACTCTCCATGGCAAGCCACCAATATGCGGGAATGCCGATGATGATCAGCACCAGGACTGCGTAACCGAACCATTTGAGTACTTTCATTGGAAGGTCCCAGGTTTGGTATCACATCTTGCCTGAGCCACCTATCCCATGCTCGCGCCCAGGGTGACGAGAAGCTCGTCCAGTTGCTCGAATGTCTCGCTAATACCTCCTGTACTCCCGGAGGCAATGGCATCGTCGAGAGCTTCCTTCGAAGGATAGAGGTCGTGCATGACCAGCAGCGTCTTGCCGTCTGTTTCCTTGAACGTTATCGTGGTGACCTGCCCATTGTCGCCACTTTCTTCATTGGTCCAGACGAGGCGCGAGTGCGGTGTCACATCCAGGTATCGACCGAAGAACTCCATGGGGTTCGGGGCAGTAGGGTGGCTGAACACGAGACGGTACCGGCCTCCGACACGAACGTCCTTGTCGCACGAAAGCAAGGTCAGGCCATACGACTTTGGTACCCACCACCGCCTGAACAGCTCGGGCTTGGTCCACGCCTCGAACACGATGCGCGCCGGGCCATTGAAGGTTCGCGTAACGACTAGCTCACGCTCGGACTTCCGTTCCACCGTCGTGCGGTTCTTCATGGGGGTAGGCTCACTCTTTCTTCTTGCGTCCATCGGCCTTCTCCTTCCGTTTCAGTTCCTCAACAACCATGTCCAGCTCGTCGAAGCGTGCGTCCAAGAGCCGGCGGTACCTCTCGATCCATGCTGCCTCTTCCTCCAGGCGGCGCAGGCCGAGTTTGCAGGTCCGCACGCGCCCGACCTTCTCCGTGGTCACGAGCCCCGCCTGCTCCAAAACTCCCACATGCTTCTTCATGCCCGTGAGGGTCATGTGGAACTTCTCGGCAAGGTCCGTGATTGATGCATCTGCACGCCCGAGCTGCTCTAGAACGCCGCGCCGGGTGATGTCCGAGAGCGCGGCGAACGAGGCATCGAAGCCGGTCCGTGAATGCTGAACCATATGGTTCAGTATTTAACACACGGATTGGCGACATGCAAGGGGAGTCCGACAGCTCCCAATGACCTATCGAATTTCTGCATTCGCGCATCGCAATTGAGCATGAAGTTCGCGCGCTGTCGCAGCGGAATGTGGCGCTTGCGCGCAAGCCATCTGCCTATAATGCATCGCAACTCAGAATTCCTCGTCCGCTCATGCAGCGGCAACTGCCGCGGGAAACCGGTATGACCATTTCACGCCGTGATGCACTCTTAGGAACTCTTTCGTTAGTACCGGCCATCGCCGCCGGGCGTGTTTACGGTGCAGCCGGCGCCGCCGCTGCGCCTCCTTGGGCGTTACCCGCGAAGCGCGCGGTGCGGGTGATAGAGAACACCTGGATTCCAATGCCCGATGGCGCGCGTCTCGCGGCGCGGCTTTGGATTCCGGAGGGCGCGGAGAGTGCGGCGGTGCCTGTCGTGCTCGAGTACATTCCTTATCGCTTGCGCGATGCCTACCGCCATCGCGACGATCGCTGGGGAAACGAACTCGCTCAGTACGGCATCGCGTATGCGCGGGTCGATGTCCGCGGCTCGGGCGATTCGGACGGCGTCATTGTCGATGAGTACGCGCCGCCGGAACTCAATGACGGCGTCTCCATAATTGCGTGGCTCGCGCGCCAGAAATGGTCCAACGGCGCGGTAGGCATGCGGGGCATTTCCTGGGGAGGCATCAATACGCTGCAGGTTGCCGCGATGGCGCCGCCGGAACTGAAGGCCATCATGCCGATGGGGTGCTGCGACATCCGGTACACCGACGATGCTCATTACATTGGCGGGTCCCTGGGCCTCACCAACTTTCAGTGGGGCGTGGGATTCAAGAGCGTCATGTCAGGACCGCCCGATCCGCAGATCGTCGGTTCCGACTGGGTCAAGATGTGGCGCCGCCGTGTCGACGCAACGCCGGCGATTCTCGCGGAGTGGGTATCGCACCAGCGCTACGACAAGTACTGGCAGCGGGGCTCGATCGCCGTCAACTATCAAGACATCAAGTGCCCGGTCTATGTGGTCGATGGCTGGATAGACACGTACTCGGATGTGGTAGGCCGCTTACTCGAGCATCTGACGGTTCCGCGCAAGGGCTTGGTGGGTCCCTGGGGTCATAACTATCCGGACGCCGTCAATCCTGGGCCCGGACTCGATTGGATATACGAGGAGGTTCGGTGGTGGCAGCAGTGGCTGCAGGGCGTCGACACCGGAATCATGAATGAGCCGATGCTGCGCACCTATATGCCCTATGCGACGCCTTGGCAGGTTTATCCGCAAGACGTGCCCGGCCGTTGGGTAGCGGAGTCGGTATGGCCGTCGCCGCGGCTCACCACCTCCACGTGGTATTTGAACTCCGCCGGCAAATTGTCGCGCCATGCCGCAAAGCCCGAAACGATGCACTATGTCGCCGACAAGATCGTCGGTCTCGACAAGCTGCAATGGCTTCCCTTTCCGCCATCGGGAATGCCGACCGAGCAAAGCGGAGACGACGCGAAGTCCGTAGTGTTCAATTCACCCCCGCTCGAGTCGGACGTGGAGATCCTCGGCTATCCGCTCGCCAAGATCCGGGTCGCGTCGAACGTGCCGGTGGCGAAACTCGCGGTGCGCATGACCGAAGTCACGCCGGAGGGAAAGTCCTGGCCGGTGAGCTACGGACTTCTCAATCTCACGCACCGTACCTCGCATGAGCACCCGAGCGCGCTCAACGTGGGGGAATTCTACGACGTCGACATCAAGATGTTCATGGTCGCCCATCGATTCAAGCGGGGGCATCATATTCGCATCGCGCTGTCCGAGAGCCTATGGCCGCTAGTGTGGCCCTCTCCCGAGATTGCGACACTCACTTTCGAACTCGGTACCTCCTCCATCACACTGCCGGTTCGGCCGGCGCCGGCCACCGAAGCGTCTTTCCCGATCCCCGTGAGACCCCAGACCGCCCAACCCTTCGGGGGCCTCATCGGCCATCCACCCGAAGAAGCTGCTCATAGAAGTCCGGAGGGCCGCCTTACGGTGAAGCGCGATTCCCCCGAGTCTTCTTATACTGTGCCGGACATCGGCACCACGCTATCGCGCGGCAGCAGCGAATTGAACGAGATTACGGAGGGTCAGCCGAACAGCTGCGTCTGGAAACAGGAAACCCACGGTGGATTCAAGCGCGGTGATTGGGATTGTCGATCGACGACGGCTTATGAGATTGCTTCGACTCCGAAGACTTTCACCATCAAAGAGTCGGTCAAGCTCATGAAGGACGGAGAACTTTTCTTCGAGCAGGAGACGGTGAGCACCATCGAGCGGGATTTGATTTGATGCGAGCGACAACACCGGCATCGCTCGCACGCGTGCGCGCCGTCCCGCGTATTGGAATGGCGCTATCGAAAAAATGCATTTCACAACCCCAGAGCGATTGCCTACGATGGCCGGTGTTCGGGATTCATTGGTAAGAGGCCGCGAAAATAAGGTCCCGCAAAGCCAAATGGATGAGATTAGGCACTACTTGATAAGACCGCGGCCAGGTATGGGCCCACTGTCACGATTACAACACTGCGTAGAAAACGTGCTCGGGGGATACCATCATGCGACACAAGAACGGAGCGCGCGAAGTGCGCGCCACGACAGGTCAGAGATTCATACCGATGTCTTCGGTCAGTGCCGCGGTACTCTTCGCGCTCTACGGCGCTCCGAATGCGGTAATCGCGCAACAAGCGGACACCTCGGACACGCTGCGTGAAATCACGGTCACGGCAACCCGCCGTGAACTTGCCGTTGAAGCGGTCCCCTATAGCCTGTCGGTAGTCTCGGCCGATGACATCGAGCGTTCGGGCGCCACGGACTTGGCCTCTCTCGCCAAGGATGTGCCGGGACTCAGCATGTTCGACTTCGGCTCGAGATTGAGCGCCGCGACCACGCCCATCATTCGCGGCCTCAACGGCACCGGCGAATCGGTGACGCGTCCCTTCCGCACCTTCGAGCAGTCGCCGGTGGGCGTCTACATCGGCAATTCGCCGATCCAGGGCTATTTTCAACTGGACGACGTTTCGCGAATCGAGGTGTTGCGCGGTCCGCAGGGCACACTCTATGGAGCAGGTGCGCTGGGCGGCGCCATACGCATCATCCCGAACTCACCGCAGCTCGGCGTGTTTTCCGGCAGCGTCGATGCGAGCGGCGGCGACCTGGCGCATTCCAGCGGCCATCCGTACACCGTCGGCACTACGCTGAATATTCCCATGGGCGACACGCTGGCGTTTCGAGTGACCGGCAAGTATGCCTACGAGCCGGGTTTCATCGATGTCTATGGGCTCGTCAAGCGCACGGGATCGTCATTTTACGGCCTTCCTGTGCTGGCGGATCCTTCGGATCCGGTAAACAGCCCGGCGATCTATAGCGGCAAGAATGATTGGAACGATCAAAATACCTTCACCGGACGGGCGAGCCTCTTGTGGAAGCCGTCTGATAAATTCAGTGCCGAGCTCGCGTTCGTCTACTCGAATTTGAACGGCGACGGAGGCCCCGAGAGCAACACGCTTTATCAGGGCGGAGCGTACTTCATCGACCCTCGCATCACATTTCCCGCGGGCGGTCCCTACAAAGACTTTGCATCATTCGATCAGCCCTATTGGCGCAGGACGTCGCTCGGCAGCCTCGATTTAAGCTATGACGCAGGTTTTGCGACGTTGTCCTCAACCACCTCCTACTACAAGACACAGGGCGTCACACAGGACGAGGGCACGTACGGGGTAGAGGGATTCCCTTACTTTAACGCCTATTATTCCGGAAACCCGCTAAACCCTCGCTTCGTCTACGGGCAGTGGTTTACCGATTCGGCGCACACCGTCACCGAGGAGGTGAGATTGGTGTCGAACACGGGTCGGGATAAACCTTTGGACTACGTGATCGGCGCGTTCTACGAAAATCAAGAGACCGTCGGAAACTGGTACACCTCAACGCCGGGATCCTACGAGCGTTCCGTGGCGCAGGGTTGCACCGGGTATTTATATATCGGAGCGAGCTTTCCGAACTGTCTGCTGCGCATTGGACCGAATGACGCTCCCTTTACGCAATTCGACACGCAGAACTTCGAAGACAAGTCGGTCTTTGGAGAACTCACCTGGCATTTCATCAACCGCGGCCAGCTCACCTTCGGGGGCCGGCATTTCGAGCAGCAATTTACCGACGCCCAGTCATACGATGACTATCCGTTCCAGACTTTCATTCCGGCAACACCGCACAGCGCACCGGCATCGAAGAACACCTGGAAGGTCAATTCCTCCTACGAGTACCTGGACCACCAGTTTGTCTACGCGACCTGGTCGCAAGGGTTTCGCCGCGGCGGCGCCAACTCGGTGCCGCTCACGGGAATTTTTCGCGAAAGCCCGCTGCTCGCGACTTACGCCCCGGACACGGTCAATAACTACGAAGTGGGCATGAAGGGGCGCTTCAGCAACGGCTTCAGCTACTCGGCCGCGCTCTTTGATATGCGCTGGGACAAACCGCAGATTTCGGCCAGTCTGCCGTCGGGCAATCTTGCCGTGTACAACGGCAATACCGCCGAATCGAAGGGCATGGAGCTGGAGATGAGCGGGCCGCTGTTTGCGCCGGGCCTCACCTACACGGTCGGCGGCGCCTACACGGATGCGAAGCTGACCAGCAGCTTCTCGTTGCCGGCGAACAACGGCCAGGATACGGGCACGATCGTGCCAGGGCTCGTCACGGGCACGGCAGGACAACAATTGCCGGGCAGCCCGAAAGTAGCCCTTTCCGGGACCATCGTCTACACGCGCGCGCTCGCCCCCGGCTATAACTGGGACATGTCATTGCACGGCACCTACTCGAGTGTGGTTCCGCTCTACCTGAGCGCGACGCAAGGTCAATTCAAGACACCTCCGTTCGGGCTCTTGAACCTGGACACCAATATTCGGCACGACCGCTGGCGGGTGGGAGCCTACGTCAAGAATCTCGCCGACCGGCGCGTAGCGTTGGTCCCGTCGGTCGTCCCTGCGTACTTGACGGGGTCGGCGCAGCAACTGGCGACCACGGAGCTCATCAATCCACCGCGTGAAATAGGACTTCGCGCCGGATATCAATTCTAATGGCCATCTCTCGCCGGGATTTGCTTCGTTCGACAGCCCTGCTGTCCGCCGCGCCGCTCTCGCTTGCGTTCGATTGGGCAGCTGCAAAAAATTCGCCGGGTGCTTGGCAACTCCCGAACAAAAATGCAGTTGAAGTCATCGACAACGAGTGGATCGTTTTGAAGGATGGCACGCGGTTGAGCGCCCGATTGTGGCTTCCGGCCGGGGCCAGACAGACGCCGATACCGGTGGTCTGGGAATACATACCCTATCGCAAGCGCGACTTCACCCGGCCTTACGATGACCTCTGGGGACATGAACTCGCGCAGTACGGCATTGCGTATGCCCGGGTGGATGCGCGCGGTTCGGGAGATTCCGAGGGAATCCTGGTCGATGAATATCTCGATCAGGAACTGAACGACGGGGTGGAAGTCATCGCCTGGCTGTCGCGGCAGCCGTGGTCAAACGGCAACGTGGGGATGCGCGGCATTTCCTGGGGAGGCATCAATACACTGCAGGTCGCGGCACTGACGCCGCCCGAGCTGAAGGCGATCATGCCGATGTGCTGCACCGACACCCGCTATACGGATGATGCGCACTATATCGGCGGCTCTCTCGGCTTGACGAATCTGCAATGGGGATCCTCGTTCAAAGGGGTCATGGTCATGCCGCCGGATCCGGCCATCGTAGGCGAACACTGGCGGGAGCTGTGGCGAGAGCGGCTCAATGCCACCCCCAACATCCTGCAGACCTGGCTCTCCCATCAACGGAACGACCGCTACTGGCAGCGTGGCTCCGTCTCCACCCACTACGCGGGCATCCAGTGCCCGGTATATATCGTCGACGGTTGGGTGGATACCTACGTGAACACGGTGCCGCGCATCCTGGCGAATGTGAAGTCCCCGCGCAAAGCGCTCATTGGCCCCTGGGGACATAGCCCGCCGCAATGGACGAGCCCGGGTCCGAGCTTGGACTGGGCCTATGAGGAAGTGCGGTGGTGGAAGCACTGGCTGGCGGGTGTTCCGACCGGGATCATGGATGAACCGATGGTCCGGGCTTACATGCCGTACAGCACGACCTGGGAGACCTACCCGCGGGAGACGCCGGGTCGTTGGGTGGCCGAAAACAGTTGGCCGGCCGAACACATCAAGCCTCGCACCTGGTTCTTGGATGAGGGGCGGCTCTCGCCGGAAGCGGGGTCGCACGGAAATGTGGTGTACGTTGCGGACAAGGTGGTCGGCCTGGACAAACCAGAATGGCTTCCTTTCCCACCGGAGGGAATGCCGACGGATCAGACACCGGACGACCGCAAGTCTCTCGTCTTTGACACACGCCCTCTGGCGGCGGACGTCGAAATTCTCGGCCACCCCGTTGCGCGGATTCGAGTCTCAGCCAATCGGCCGGTGGCAAAACTCGCCCTGCGGCTCTGCGAAGTCACGCCCGAGGGCAAATCCTGGTTGGTTACCTATGGGCTCTTGAACCTGACGCACCGCGAGAGTCATGAGCACCCCAGCGCGCTGACGCCGGGTCAAGCCTACGATGTGAAGATCGACTTCTCGTTCATCGCGCACCGCTTCAAGGCGGGCCATCGTATTCGCCTCGCCCTCTCGGAGAGCCTGTGGCCCATGGTCTGGCCCTCGCCCGAGGTGGTCACCCTCACCATCAGCCACGGCGCGTCGAGTCTGGAATTGCCGGTGCGCCCGCCGGTTCCGGACCCCCGCATGCCAATCCCCGTCAAACACGCCGCACCCACACCCGCGGGTCCGCTCTTCGGATCGCTGCAGGAGACGGGACCGGATGCGGATGGATGGTACGATCTGCACCAGGATCCGCCGCCGATGACCACGGCCGTGAGCGATACCGGGACGACGATCACGGGCGGCTACGGGCTCAAGGAAAGGCTGCGGATCCGAGAGGGTGACAACAACAGCTGCAGCTGGGAAGGGGAGCACACGGGCGGCTTCAAGCGCGGTGACTGGGACTGCACCATCCATGTTGCATTCAAGCTCACCTCGACACCGGATACCTTCATCGTCGACGAGACCGTGCGGGCGCTCGACGGGGACAAAGTCATCTTTGAGCGCATCAGCAGAAGTCCGATAGGGCGCGATTTGATGTAGCACCGCCGTGCAAGCCTCTTCGACCCTCGTTCGTAAAGCCTACGAATTGATGCGTGCCGGGCGTCTCGAGGAGGCCCTGGCCCTCGCCGAGCGAGGCGTTGAGGGTGCTCGCGTCTGCAGCCCTGGGCACGGCTTTCTCGCGTCGCTCCTGCTCAGGCTCGGCCGCGCGCCGGACGCCGAGCGAATCGTCTGCGACGCGTTGCTGCTCGACACCGGCATCGCCGATGCCTACGACGGTCTCGCGTACGTGTCGATGACCTTGGGGAAGCACGAGCGCGCCAATGCTTTGTATCGGCGTGCCACCGAGATCGAACCGCGGGTGCCTCGATTTTGGTACAACCTCGCCGGAAGCGAGCGCAGTCTCGGCCGGCTCGCCGAGGCGGAAGCGGCGTGCGACCGGTCCATTGCCTTGGACCCCGCGCAATATCCGACGTACCTACTGCGCTCGGAGCTGCGCGTCCAGACTGCGGCGGCCAACCACATCGCAGAGCTCGAGGCGCAGCTGGAACGGGCCGATCTCGATCATCGCGCGCGTCTATTTCTGGGCTATGCGCTCGGCAAAGAGTTGGATGATTTGCAGCGCTTCGATGAAGCGTTCCACTGGTTTTCGACGGCCGCCACGGCGCGCAGATCGCGCCTCGACTACGATGTGGTCACCGACGAGCGCAAGCTGGCACGGATCGCCGAGGTTTTTCCGGACGCGGCACTCGACCGGCCGACGGGTGATCCCGGAAGCGCGCGGTCATTGGGATCCTCGCGGTACATTTTCATCGTGGGTCTGCCACGATCAGGCACCACACTGGTGGAGCGCATCCTGACAGGCCTGCCCGGCGTTCGATCAAACGGCGAAACGGAGAATTTTTCGCGCGCCCTGCTGGCCGCCGCGCAAGGCGCCGGCGATGTGTTTCAGCAGTCGGCGGCGGCGGACCCGGAAGTCGTCGGCGCAAACTACGAGCGACTCGCGGCCGCAGGCGGTGCGGCCGACGATCGCATCATCGAGAAACTCCCGATGAATTATCTCTATCTCGGGGCGATTCATCGTGCACTGCCGGATGCGCACATCTTATTAGTGAAGCGCTCACCGCTCGACAGCTGCTTTGCCATGTACCGGACGCTCTTCGGGGATGCCTATCCGTTTAGCTACGACTTCGAGGATTTGGGACGATACTATGGGGCCTACGAACGGTTGATGAATCATTGGCGTCGGGCGCTCGGCGATCATCTGCACGAGATCGTCTACGAGGATCTGGTGCGCGAGCCGAAACTGATCGGTGAGAGCATCGCGCGACAGTGCGGGCTTTCTTGGCACGATGTGGCCGTGGACATTCAGAATAATCAATCGGTGTCGCTGACGGCGAGTGCCGCCCAGGTGCGGCGTCCCATTTACGGGAGTTCCTCCGGCCGCTGGCGCCACTATCATCGCCATCTCGCGGGGCTGATCGCGGCGCTGCGCCGACAGGGGGTATCGCTGCCCGGGGAGGCCTGAGGTGCACGCGCCGATATGAGGCAAGTTTCCGAAGCCGCCGGTGTCGATGTCATCATGAAAATCCAAAAACTCGAGACCTTCAGCAACGAGTTCGTCTGCTTTGTGCGTGTGACCGCGGATACCGGCGATGTGGGCTGGGGCCAGACATCGACGTACAACGCCGACATCACGGCTACGATATTTCATCGCCAGGTCGCACCGTGGGCACTGGGCGCCGATGCCTTTGATATCCGCGGTCTGATCCAGCGGATCGAGGAAAAGGAGCACAAGTACCCGGGCAGCTATCGTTGCCGTGCATTGGCCGGCCTCGACACGGCGCTGTGGGACTTGCGCGGCAAGTTCGAGGACAAACCGGTCGTCGAGTTGTTGGGCGGCGCGCCCACATCATTGCGGGCGTATGCGTCCTCGATGAAACGCGACATATCGCCGGATGACGAAGCGGCACGACTGGTCCGATTGCGGGATACCCTGGGATTCGATGCATTCAAGTGGAGGGTCGCCGCGGAATGCGGGCGGGACGTCGACGAGTGGCCGGGGCGAACCGAGGCCATTGTGCCGAGAGTGTCGCGGGCGCTGGGCGATGGGGTCGCGAAGCTAGTCGATGCCAACAGCGGATTTTCACCCAGCCGCGCAATACAGGTCGGGAACATGCTGGCGGCCGAAGGGATTACTCATTTTGAAGAACCCTGCCCGTATTGGAAGCTCGATGAGACCAAGCAGGTCTCGGATGCGCTGGACATCGATGTCACGGGCGGCGAACAGGACTGGGACCTGGCGCTGTGGGCGCGGATGATCGCCGGGCGCGTCGTCGATGTCGTCCAGCCCGATGTGATGTATATGGGCGGGATAACCCGGACCCTTGAAGTCGCGCGCATGGCGGCGGATGCAGGACTTCCGTGCACACCGCATAGCGCGAATCTGTCGCTAGTAGCGATCTGTACCATGCACCTTCTGGGTGCGATTCCCAATGCCGGCAAATACCTCGAATTCTCGATTGAAGGAGCCGAGTATTATCCGTGGCAACAGGACCTTTTCCTGGGCGATCCGTTCGCGGTTCACGCCGGTCGCGTGCAGATTCCCTCGGAACCCGGGTGGGGAATCGACATCAACCCACGATGGCTGGACACAGCAAAGTATCAAGTCAGCGAGGGCGACGGCCAAAGCACCGGTTCTACCCGCCTGATCACAAAAGCATAGGCAACGACTCCGGCCAGTGTAATTGCTGCCGAAACGGCGAAGGCCCAGAAGAAATCCCCGCCGGCGCCGACGGTAAAGCCGGTAATGAGCGGTGCCAGCACGCCCGCCATGTTTGCGCAGAGATTTTGAATGCCCATCCATTGCCCTGCGGCTCTCGGTCCGCCCAGCGTTTGGGTGATCGAGCCGAGGGCCGGGCTTTGCACGCCGAAAAAAACACCCGCCGTGAGCATCAGTACAATGGAAAGCGTTGCGCCGGCGACCGCGCAAACCGCCATCGCCGCGGCGACGCCGCACAGGCCGATAATGATAGTGGTTTTGAGAACTCGGTTCGGGTGCACCCCCCTTCGTATCAACCCGTCGCAAATCCAGCCCGTCGTGGGCGCGCTGATGGCCTGCAAGGCATAGACGCCGGCGACGATGAGGGCCATGTGGTCCATGCGAAGTCCGTGAGCCTTGACCAATATCAGCGGCAGCCACGTCAACATGAAGTAATAGGCGTAGTTGCCGCAAAAGTGTCCGAGGCTCGTACCCCAAAGGGAACGTTCGCGGAGCAACACTCCGTACTCGATGGGATGTGCGCCGGCGGCAGACACCCTGGTGATTCCGTCTCGCGTGGCCGAATGCCACGGAATGAGCCACGTCAACGACAGAACGCCGAAGACGATGAATGCCGGGCGCCACCCGAAATGCGCCATGACCAAACCTCCCGCCAAGGTTCCGCAGGTCGGCCCCAGCGACTGGCCTACGGCGATCAATCCGTTGGCTCGGCCGCGCTGATCGGACGGTACCCGTTGAGCGAGGAACTTCGCATTACTGGGGTACGAAACACTTTCGCCAACGCCGAGCAGTATGCGCAGCATGAAAATCATGGCGAAGCTGGTCACCAAGCCGGTGAGAGCGGTCGCCAAGGCCCAAAGAGCGAGGCCGCCGCCGAGCACATAGCGGACGTCGAACCTCTGCGCCAGCCAGCCGGCGATGGGTTGCAGAGGCGCATAGGACCAGAAAAAAGCCGAAAATAGCGCGCCTAACTCTGAATTCGACAGGGCCAGTTCCCTCTGCATGAGGGGACTCGCGGTAGCGAGGTTGCCACGGTCGAAGTAATTGATGAATACCGCCGCCGCGAGCAACCAGACCACCCGGCGCACTCGTGGAGAATTTGGTTCGGGGGGCACAGCGTCTCGCGGCAGATGGGCGGAATCGCTTACTGTACAGCGACTGTGGCCGGCGCGGACTGGATCATGGCCTGCGTCAGTCAGCGATCGCTTTTTCCTTCTCTTGCCTCCCGCTGGTTTTTCACATAAAGTCAAAAACAGTCAGGATGAAGGGGAGAGCTAGGATGCTGAAAGCCCTTACTGTAACTTTGGCCCTCATAAGCTGCTTGCCTGCCTGGGGTCAACCTCCGAAGCCCACTACCGGTGAAACCGATAGCAGTAACAGACCGGGTACCAGCAATACCTGTGCTGACGCGACTTACGCTGCAAATCACCCGGATGCATGCCATCCCCAACCCCCACCGACGCCATCCTCTGGGTCGACATCTAGTAAAAAGCCGAATCCTTGCACCAATCAAACTTATGCAGCGGCGCATCCGTACGACGCAGCCACAGGTGGCGGTTGTAAGCAGGCCAAACCCGGGACCTCTCCAGTCAGCGGTCCCACTCTAGGCTGCAGCGGGAACTTGAATCCGGATGCGGGCTGTGGCCCGAACAACGGCAACCCACCCACCTATCCCAACGGTGTGCAAGTTTCAGGCACTCTAGATTGTGCAGGGGGCAATTGTGACAACTCCGGCTCTGAAGACAACTCTGGCTCGGCATCGGACGGCGGTGGAGTAGGTGGAGCGGTAGTGGGCAACCCGCCAGAAAGTTCCAAGCACATCAACGTCGTGAGCCATGGAACGAAACAGGCGGCCGCGCGCTGCAAGGACGGGTTCTATACGACGACGACTGATCGCAACTTGGCGTGTTCGAAACATGGTGGTATTGCAGACTGGCTGCTGAAGTAAGCCGGCCATGCTATTGTGTGGGCGCGCACGATAGGGCGATAGAACATACGCGCCGTTGATTGGCCGAAGTCCTTTCGGCAATCGATGTACGGTCGACATGCTCTCGCGCGTCGCACGACTCGCTAAATTGGCGGCTCTCATCTTTCGCGCTTCGTGCTCGAAGGAATCGAGAAAATCTTTACCTCACAAGCCGCAGCGTTACTGGTTCACCGCGCGACGCTCGTCACCCTGAATGCCGGCGACCTTCGAGACGAAACACATCCGCGGCCCAGAGGATTGAGTTCGAAATGAGAATAGAGGCAATGCTATGGATCGTGGTCTTTATCATGGTGGCGCTGGCGTTCCTTTCTCCGAAAACCCGAGCGTTTAGCCTCTCCGCCATTGCCGTGGCCATTGTCGCGATTGTTGGCATCGTCGTCTTTGCCAAGCGCGGAGAACCGGTTGCACTCGTTACCGCGGCACCGCCGCCCGTCGAGAAAAAACCGGTCGATTTCGAGCGCTTCCGTATCGAGAAATTGGACAAAGCGGATCCGGAGGCAAAGAACCGCATACCCCTTGCGGAAATTCGATTCGATCAAATACACGCCGAGCCCGGAGCGGAACGCGGCAGCATCGGCACGATTGTTGCGCGACTGTACAACGACTCGGCGACTTACACATTGACCGACTACGGCTACGATCTCGTGGTGCAAGACTGCATCAGAGCCGTCTGTACGACGGTCTTCGACCAGCATGGTCAATCCGCTGCGTCGGTGCCGCCCAACGAAGCGCGCGACGTCCAGATTGAAATCCGAGGCGGAAATGCGCGCGATCTGCCGCTCAAAATACTCGGAACCGCGAATATTCTGCTCACGCCTGCCGCCACGCGCGCCCAACTCGCCGGCGGCCCATAACTCACCGGCTAAGGCGAGTCGGGGAACGCGGTAGGCCTCGAACATCCGAGCGGGTGCACCGACGCCGTAGCGCCGCGTTCAGCGCGTCAGGAAGCCGGCGGCTTCACCGGCGATGACGCTGGCTTCGTCCACCGGTACGGCGAGCACGGCGGCGCGGCTGTTCGGCGTGGAGAGGGTCGCTTCGATCCCGACGCTTGCGTTGTTCGTACCGGTATCCATCTCTATTCCCGCCCACTGCAGCCCGCCGGCGATGCGGTGCCGGACAACAGGCGAGTTCTCGCCGATGCCGCCGCCGAACACGATCGCATCGACACCGCCGAGCTCCCCGACATAGGCGGCCAGGTAGTGGCGCGTGCGCCGGCAAAATATCTCGACCGCCAGCGCGGCTTTCGCATCTCCGCGCTGCGCATGATCCATCAACTCGCGCATGTCGGCGGACCGGCCCGACAATCCCAGCAGTCCGCTCTTTTCGTTCAACTCGCGATTCATCGCTGTGGGGGACATGCCGCTGCGCTCCATCACATACAAGATCGCGCCCGGATCGATGTCGCCGGAACGCGTGCCCATGACCAGTCCTTCCAGCGGTGTGAAGCCCATGCTCGTCGCCATCGCGCGGCCGCCGGCGCTCGCCGTCACCGAGCATCCTCGTCCGAGCTGCAGGCTGACGATCCGGGCCGTTGCCGCCTGCAAGTGCAGTCGCGCACAGGCGCGCTGGCTCAAATAGCGGTGCGCGAGGCCATGAAATCCGTAGCGGCGCACCCCGAACTCGCTGTGCCATCGCGACGGCACGGCGTAGCGATGCGCGGCCTCCGGAAGGTCGGCGTAGTAAGCCGTATCGAAAACACCGATGGTCGGGACGGAGAGCCCGAGCTGACGGCGGACCGCGGCAATCACCGACAATGCCGGTGGATTGTGCAGCGGCGCCAAGGAACTGAGTTTAGCCAGCGCTTCAATCTCCGGCTCTTTCAATTCGGTCGTTGCGAGAAACTGCTCCCCGCCGTGCACGATGCGATGCACGGTTGCCGCGACGCCATCCAACAGATTACTGCCGTGAATCTGAGCATTTCCGAGCCAGTCCAGCGCGGATTCGGCGGCTTGGGCGAGTGTGCTGACGCTCCGGTCCGCTCCGTCCGACGGGGTGGCGGTGCGCAATACGTACCGGCCTGAGACGCCGCCAGAGTCGGCAAAGCTGCCGGCGGTTACGCGGCGCGGCGCTGCGCCAATCGAGATATCGAGCAGATCGAATTTCAGCGATGAGCTGCCGGCATTGAAGATGAGCAGTCGCATGAACTCAATGACCGTTGGCCGGGCGCACCCATTGTCGAATGCCATATCCCACCAGCATGACGGCGACGCTCGCGATGCCGAACAACAGCGGCGCCCGCTGGTCGGGAATGAATCCCATGGCCGCCACAATGGCCAGCATGCCTGCAATCGCAAGCCGGGTCAGATACGGGAATCCCCACATGCGAACGCGCAGCCGCTCCGGGCTATCGGTCTCCAACCGCCTGCGCAACTTCATTTCGGACACGGCGATGAGGACGTAAACAAAAATGGCCACGGTGCCATAGGAGTTCACGAGAAACGCGAACACCTTGTCGGGTGAGACGTAGCTCATCACGACCGCCAGATACGCGAACGTAGTACCCGCCAGAATCGCAGCGGCGGGAACGCCGCGCGCATCAAGCTTTGCAAAAATTTTCGGCGCATCGCCGTTCACCGCAAGCGCCATCAGCATGCGTGAGGAGGCGAAAAGGCCCGAATTCAGCGCAGACAGCACGGCCGTCAGGATGATGGCGCTCATGATCAGGGTCGCCCCGGGAACGTGCAGCGCGCGCAGCACGCTTACGTAGGGCTGTTGCATGCTGGTTTTGTCGTTCCAGGCGACGATCGATACGACCAGGAATATCGAGCCGACGTAGAAGATCAGCACACGCCAGATGACCGATTGCATCGCATCGGCCACGGATTTCTCCGGTTCCGCGGATTCCGCGGCGGCGACCGCGACGATCTCGGTGCCGAAATAAAACCCCGTCGCCGCCACCGCGCCGGTGAGCACCGGGATGGGGCCATTGGGCATGAAGCCCCCGTGGGCGGTCAGATGCGGCAGGCCGCCCGACGCGTCGGGCCAGATCCCGGCAACGAACATGACGCCGGCGCATAGAAACAGCACGATCGCGACCACTTTGATCGAGGCGAACCAGAACTCGGCTTCGCCATAGGAGCGTACCGACAACAGGTTCACGACCGTGAACAGCGCCGTCAGGCCTAGCGTGAATTCCCACGGCCGCACGCCGGGCCACCAGTTTTTCAGCAGATTCGCACCGGCCACCGCTTCGAGCGCGACGACGATGATCCAGAAATACCAATACATCCAGCCCGTCAGGAACGCGGCGAGTCCTCCCATCGCGAGCCGGCTGTATTCATAGAATCCGCCCAAGACCGGGTACGCCACGGCCATTTCCGCCAGCATGCGCATCACGAGCACGACCAGCATGCCGGTGATGGCGAAGGAAATGACGGCCGCGGGGCCGGCCGACCCGATGACGACGCCGCTGCCGACAAACAGGCCCGCACCGATCACGCCACCGAGCGCGATCATCTGCATGTGCCGCCGCTGCAGCGTTTTACGAAGGAGGGCGGCTTGAGTCATCGGCTGTCTTGTGGTTTAAAGTTTGATCCGCCTCATTCGAACGCCTTGTATTTTTCCAGCCACCGAACCGGCTTCGACAAGGCGTCGCGGCGGAACGGATCGCCTAGTTCCTGCGTGACCATGACTTCAAGCACCGTCGTGCGGCCCTCCGCTTGTGCACGCGCCGCCGCCTGCAGGGCGGGGCCCACATCGGCAAGCCGTTCCACCGTGACTCCGTCGCAGCCGAAAGCCCGCGCAACGCCGGCCCAGCTGGGGTTGTCGAGGTTGACGCCCTGGTAACGGCGTGAATAGAAATCCACGTGGTTCTTTTTCTCGGCGCCCCATTGGCTGTTGTTGAACACGATGACCGTAACGCCGATTTTCTGGCGCGCGCAGGTCAGCATCTCATTGAAGCTGATGCCCCAGGCGCCATCGCCGACGTACGCGAACGCGGGCCGGTCGGGTTTGGCTATTTTTGCGCCGCAGATCACCGGGAACGCATAACCGCAGTTGCCGAAGCTCATCGCTGCGAACATGGAGCGCGGCGCATCGAAGCGCAGATAGGAATTCGATACAGAGCAAATGTTGCCGATGTCGGTCGATACCATCGCGTTTGGCGGCATCGCTTTTTCCAGGGCCCGCAGAACCTCGCGCGGATGCATGTGCTTGGAGTTGCCGGCGACCTCGATCGAATACGGGTCCCGCTCCTGGGTCCATGCCGTTAGTTCGCTTTCCCAGGCTTGCTTCTCCGCCTTGATCCGCGCGCTGCGTTCGGCCCGATTGCCGGCAGCCGCGAGCGTGCGGCCCTTCAGGCGTTCGATCAGCGCGGCGGCTGCGGCGCGCGCATCGCCCTGGATGCCGGTCGATATGGGCTTGACGAGTCCCAGCATGCGCGGGTCGATATCGATCTGGATGATCTTTGCCTGCTTGGGCCAGTAGTCGAGGCCGTGCTGGGGCAGGGTGCCGAAGGGCCCAAGGCGCGTGCCTAGGGCGAGCACGACGTCAGCCTGCGAGATGAGCTTCATCGCGGCCTTCGAGCCTTGATATCCGAGCGGTCCGACGGCCAGTTCGTGCGAGGCGGGAAACGAGTCGTTGTGCAGGTAGCTGTTGCAGACCGGTGCGCCGAGCAGTTCGGCGAGCGCGATCGCTTCGGCCACGCCGCCGGACATGATCACGCCGCCACCGGCCAGAATGACAGGAAATCTCGCCGCTGCCAGCGTATCAGCGGCGGCATCGAGGGCCGCCGAATCGCCGGGTCCGTGCGCGATGCGCATCGGCGCCGGGATCACCACATCGATCTCACCATAGAAGAAATCTCGCGGAATGTTGAGCTGTGTCGGCCCCAGTTCGAGCATGGCCCGGTCGAAGCAGCGCGCGGCGATCTCCGCCATCCGCTTCGGGTTGTTGACGTGGCCTTGGTACTTGGTGATTTTGGAGAAAATGGGGAGCTGTTCGGTTTCCTGGAAACCGCCGAGCCCCATCGACATTGAGCCGGTTTCCGGTGTGATGAACACGACCGGCGAATGCGCCCAATAGGCGGCGGCGACGCCGGTTACGAAGTTCGTGACCCCTGGTCCGTTCTGAGCGATGCAAACGCCATGCTTGCCGGACGCGCGGGAGTATCCGTCGGCCATGTGAATCGCGCCCTGTTCGTGCGCGACCGGTACGAATTCGATCCCCGCGGCCGGAAAGATATCGAGCGCGTCCATGAAGGCGGAACCGACGATTCCGAAGACGTGTTTGACGCCGTTGGCGGCAAGGACTTCGACCAAGGCCTCCGACGGGCCCATTCTCTGCGGCGCTTGATTCACAGCTGACCTGCCCTTTATGTGTCGTTTATAGAGACGAAATGGTTTGTTATTGGGTCATAATAGGTTGTATATTGGCATGAGGCAACTGAATATTATGATTTGTGCCGTTTAACGGAATAGATGCATCATGCATAGCCCTGTACTGTCCTTGGCAAGCGAGCCGGGCGAAATCGCCAGCGAGACATCCTCGACGTTGAAAGCCTTCGGCGTTCTCGAAGTGCTGGTGCGCGCCGGCCGGGCGGTCACCTTGTCGGAACTGATGCAGGCCACAGAACTGCCGAAGCCCACGCTGCATCGGACGCTGGCGCTGTTCGAAGAGGCAGGATTTTTGAGCCGCGAGCCGGGCGGCCGCGCCTACATCATCGGTGATCGCCTGTCGCGCTTTGGTCTGGATGTGCTGCGCAATGACGCTGCGGCGACCGAACGGCGCATGGTTCTGCGCCGCGTCGTCAGCGAAATCAGCGAGAGCTGCAATCTGGCAGTCATGTACAAAGGAGCATTGATCTACCTGGACCGCATCGAGGCCAATTGGCCGCTGCGCCTGCAAATTCCGGTCGGCGGCGTCGCGATGCCACCGCATTGCTGCGCGAGCGGTAAACTGCTGCTGGCTCACCTCCCCGTGGCGGACCGCCAGCGTCTGCTTGAAATCATGGCGTTGGAGCCATTCACGTTGCGCACGATCACGGATCGCCAGGTGCTTGCGTCGGAAATGGACCGCATCGTCAGTGCCGGCTACGCCGTGGACAACGAGGAGTACGTGCTCGGAGTTGCCTGCGTCGCCGTACCGGTGCGCAACCGACATGGCGAGATCGTCGCGGCGGTCGCCGTGCAAGGCGCCACGGCGCGGCTGCCGCTGATGAGCGCGATCGAGTTTGTGCCGCAGCTGCAGGCGGCCGCCGCGGATATCGGATCCACATTCGGATAAATCCACGTTAGGACAGGATCACGGAGAGCGACATGGAATTGACTGAAGCGACGCTTGAACAATATTGGATGCCTTTCACCAACAATCGCGAGTTCAAGCGCGAGCCCCGGATGTTCGCCAAGGCCAGCGGCATGTACTACTGGAGCCAGCACGGCGACAAGATCCTGGACGGAAGTTCCGGACTGTTCACAACGCCCGCCGGACATTGCCGGCCCGAAATCGCCAAGGCAGTAGGCGAGCAGCTGCAGACGCTGGATTTCACGCCGTCGTTCCTGCGCGGCCACTCCGGCGCGTTCGAGCTGGCGAATGCGGTGGCGGAGCTGACGCCGCAGCACCTGGATCACGTCTTTTTCTGCAACTCCGGCTCCGAGTCCGTCGATACGGCGATCAAGATCGCCTTCGCCTACCATCTCGCGCGCAAGGAAGCTCAGCGCACATATCTGATTTCGCGCGAGCGGGCCTATCACGGCGTCAACATGGGCGGCACCGCGCTGTCGGGAATGGTCAAGAACCGCGAGGCATTCGGCGCGGTCATGCCGGGCGTGCTGCACCTTCGCCACACGCTGCTGCCGGAAAATCGCATGACGCGCGGGATGGGTGAGAAAGGCGCGGAGCTTGCTGATGATCTGCTGCGGTTCGTGCAGCTCGTCGGCGAAAAGCGCATCGCCGCGGTGTTCGTCGAGCCTATCGCGGGCTCCACCGGCGTGATCGTGCCGCCGCGCGGATATCTGCAGCGGATCCGCGAGATCTGCGACCGCTACGGCATTCTGTTGGTGTTCGACGAAGTGATTTGCGGATTCGGCCGCACGGGCGAGTCGTTTGCGGCGAGCTCGTTCGGCGTCACTCCGGACATGATCACGATGGCAAAGGCGCTGACGAACGGTGCCCAGCCCATGGGGGCCGTCGCGGTCCGCGACAGCATTTATCGCACCATCGTCGATTCAGCGCCGGGCGGCGGCCCGGAATTCTTCCACGGCTACACGTATTCGGCGCATCCAGCGGCCTGCGCGGCCGCCATCGCCACGCTCAAGATCTATGAAACCGAGCGATTGTTCGCCAAGGCCCGCGAATTGACGCCGTATTTTCTAGACGCGATGTTTGGTCTGCAGGATCTTCCCGTAGTGGCCGATGTTCGCGGGTTCGGCCTGCTCGCCGGCGTGGAAGTCAAACCCGGCACGGCGCCCGGTCTGCGCGGCACGGAGCTTCAGGCGAACCTTTTTGATCGGGGCTTGCATGTGAAGACCACGGGCGACGTCGCGATTATCGCGCCTGCGTTTATCGCAACGCGCGCCCAGATCGATCAGCTGACTGAGATGCTGCGTGACGCACTGAAGGAATACTGATCCTCCGGCCCGCGCTACATTAGCTCGCCGGGTGGACGACGGTGCATTAAGCGGTCGACTTGACCGTAACCGCGAAGGCGGCCCGAAACCGCTCACCTGGTTCGACCAGTTTCAACCCGCGCCCGCTCACGAGGGCGTTCGTCGCCGCGGTCATCGGCTCGATTGCGATGTAGTCCTTGTCCTTCGGTGCAAAAATCTGCGCGTAGCGGTAGCCCGCCAAGAATTCAACCGTAATTCGGCGGCCGGCGCCCGCGAGCGAGAACGCTGGACGCTCCTCCAGCACGATAAAACCGTCGTCAAGATCAATATCGCCGAGCTGCGAGTCGAATGCCCCGACCGGTTCCTCCCCGCCGGACGGAATCCCGCGCTCGTCGCACGCCAGCCTGCGCATCGCCGGCAACGTTAGCCGCCATTGCGCACGCGGCAGCCCGGGAATCCCGAAGTAGGGATGAAACCCGAAACTCACGGGGACCGGGCCGTCGGAGCCGGCCACCAATATTGTTTCCACGGTCAAGCTGTCCGGTCCAAGCGCCACCGTCATCTCCAAGCTGTGACGAAATGGAAACACCGCGAGCAGGTCGGTGCGGTTCCAATCCAGCCGCGCCGCGATCCGGTCAGGCTTCGCTTCGCACACTTCCCAGGTGAGCAAGGCCCAGCCCACGCCATGCATCGGCAGTCGATTGCCATCGAGATGAAGAAGTCGTGACGAAAGATCGAGAATCACTTTGCGCCCGGCGGCCTCATAAATAGGGCCCGCGAGGCGGTTGGCCCAAGGATGCAAGAGTGGAATCCCCGCGGTGCTCCCCTTCGCCGCCGCCGCCGCGAGGTCCTCGACCCGGCGCAGGATCTCTTCACCCCGATGCCGGAGGGACGCGCCGAGCATTCCTCGAGCGGGCAGAAAGACCGCGTCCATGTTGCCGGCGGCAAGCCGCAATGTGCTCATGCTAATGAAGACGGCTTGCAGGGGGCCGACCGCCCACAATCGCCCACCATCTAACCTTCAATGGAATCGCGCAGGTGCTCAATGCGGCGCTCGCAGGATTTGGTCTCGCCTATATACCAGAAGACCCGTTGCGTTCTCGCGTCTAGCCTGGGCTACATAATGTTCAATTCCCGCGCGAAAGTTCGCGGCGACGCGCATCGGCGAGGGCCGCGGGAAATCATGCGAATCGAATATTCCGTAAAGCATCAAAAATACAACATAATATATTGATTATATGGGTATTTAAGTTTACGGATAGTACTGCAAGCGACATCGTGAGTCAGCCCCGAAACATCGGGTTGCCTTTCAGCCATAAGTTCGCCGCAGCGCCACTCTGTCCGGTTTCGGGCACGAAATACGATGTTCTTCGCGGGAGCCGCACATTCTGCGAGGTTGACGTGAAAGCATTGCCCGATCGATGGGCCATCGCGATCGGAGGATCGACGGTGATGCTGCTCATCGGTTCTGTCTACTCGTGGGCGATTTTCGCCCAGCCGCTCGTCGTCGGCTTCGGCTGGAACTTGACCACGGCAACCTGGACCTATGCGATCGCGAATTTCTCTCTGGCGACGGTAGGCGTGGTCGTGGGCGGATTCTGGTTGGACCAGAAGGGCCCGCGGCAGGTTGCGATGACGGGCGTCGCCCTCTGGGGGGCCGGCAACCTGCTCGCCGGGCTCGGCACGCCCCTGTTCGGCGCTCCCTGGCTCTACCTCACTTACGGGCTGATCGGAGGCATTGGTGCCGGCATGGCGTACATCACGCCGCTCGCAGTCGTGAGCAAGTGGTTCCCCGAGCGGCGCGGTCTTACCGGCGGACTCGTCGTCGCAAGCTTCGGACTCGGCGCATTCATCTATAACCAGTCCATCCCGCGCATCCCCGCCTTCCACGCCTTTTCGGTTCAAGCGGCACAGATCCTCGCGGCTGGTGCCGCTGGCCGAACGCCGCCGGCCGTCGCGCTTGACATCCTGGCGACCGGCGAGGGTGCGCACACAATCATGAAGATCTTCATCGCATCCGGCTTCGCGTTCCTTGCCATTGGGTTGCCGGCCGCGTCGGTCCTCCGAAATCCGCCGGCGCAGCATGGCAACCGTCCGGGCTCGAAGGGCTCGAGCGTGGGCTACCCGCCCAGGAGCGTAGTCCGCATGCCGCAGTTCTACCTCCTGTGGCTGCAGCTCTTTGCCAATGTGATCGCCGGCATCACGATCATCTCGAACGCCGTCGTCATTCTCTCGGATCTCACGAGCCTGGCGCCGGCGGACATTGCGCCCCTGTTCGGGGTCGTGAGCGTCTTCAATGCCGTCGGGCGCTTCTTCTGGGGCGGAATATCCGACCGCATCGGTTGCCAGCGGACCTTCGCCGCGATGTTCGCGGTGCAGGCGGTCACCCTTTACTGGCTCTGCGGAGTTCACGCCCCCGCACAGGCGCTGGCCGGCTTCGCCATTGTTCTCCTCTGCTGCGGCGGAGGTTTCGGAACCATGCCGTCGTACAGCGCGCAGTGCTTCGGCACCCGGTACATGGGATTGAACTACGGCTTGGTACTGACGGCTTGGGGGGCCGCAGGGCTGCTCGGGCCGATGCTCGTTGCACGGGCCAGGGACGCCGGCATGTCCTTTACGGGCCTGATGCCGGCGGTCGCCTGCGCGCTCATGGCATCCGTCATCCTGCCGATACTCACACGCCGACCTGCGCCCGCTGTGCAGCGCGCCCCGGCCGTCTGACAGTTGCAGACGGATCGGGCGCGTGCGAGCCTTTCCAGGACCCGAACTAGAACGATGGGAGTGAGCATCGGCCGCGGGGGAATGGAGCTGGTCGCGAAACTATTCGCCTCGCTCTACGCGGACCTGCGTCGACTCGCGGCCCGGGAGCTGCGCCGCTTTCCGTCGGCGGGGGTGAGTCCGGCGACGCTGGTCCATGGGATCGCGGGGTCGGGGTAGACTGAAAAATTTGTCTTAATGGCTCAGAAAACTCCGACAATTGAGGGATTGCTGATTTCTGCTTGGTATCGATAGCTCCTAAAACACCCCTCCCAAAAGTGGCTGCTACCGAACATCCTCGGACGAGAATTTATGTCGATCCGCTTGCCAGCCGCCGACTTCACATGGCAATCCGAAGGGAATCCTAAATTCGGGTAAGATCTTCTAACTAACATCGAAACAACGTTGACCATGGACAAGCTCTTCATTTCGGCCGACTCCCTGCTTCGCGACTCAATGGAACTCGCCAGACGCGTGGTGAGCAGCGGATTTCGTCCGACGTTTCTGGTTGCCATGTGGCGCGGCGGTGCGCCAATCGGGATTGCAATACAGGAGGTACTGGAATTCCACTCCATCCGCGCCGATCACATTGCAATTCGCACCTCTTCCTATACGGGCATCGATACCCAAAGCAAAACGGTTCGCGTGCACGCGGTGGATTATCTGGTCTCGCGTATTTCGGCCGACGATGAGGTTCTGCTAGTCGACGATGTGTTCGACTCCGGACGCAGCATCGAAGCGGTGGTCAAGGAGCTGCAGCAGCGTTGCCGGCGAAATTGGCCGGAAAAGTTCCGCATTGCCACCGTGTATTTCAAATCAACCCGGAATCGCAGCGCGCTAGTGCCGGACTATTACGTGCTCGACACCGACAAATGGCTGGTATTCCCGCACGAACTCGTGGGGCTGACCCGCGAGGAGATTCTCGAACACAAACCCGTAGGACCGAACTTCTTCGATAAGCCCTGAAAGGGCTGGAGAACCTCATGCGCTGCGCGCTCGCCAAGCCTGTCTTGCTTGTCCTCTTTGCTCTGGCGGCATCCACGCCGGTGCTCGCACAAAAGCGCATGATCATCATCGATCAAGACACTTCCGGGCCGGGAGGATCGAACATCATGTCGATGTTGGTGCTGCTGCAGTCCCCGCAGGTTGAGGTTCTCGGCATCACAGTCGTCACCGGCAACGCCTGGCGGGACGACGAAGCGCGGCATGCGCTGCGGATGTTGGAGCTGATCGGCCGCAACGATGTGCCGGTTGTGCTCGGAGCCGTGTTTCCGCTGATACGGACGCAGCAGGAGACCCGCCTCATGACTCCGCTGGTTGGGAATGTCGCCTGGTTGGGCGCCTGGGGCCAGAGATTGGACACCTTGCCCGCTGCGCCGGCAGGACTCGTCGAACCACCGAAGCCGGCGGCGCCGCTCGGTCCCTGGGATACTCCTCCGTTGGCCGAGGGCGAGCCGCATACCAAACCCATCGCGGAGGACGCCGCGCATTTTCTGATACGGGAAGTCCGTGCCCACCCGCACCAGGTAACCATTTACGCAGCCGGGCCGTTGACCAACATCGCGCTCGCCGTCGCGCTCGATCCTCACTTCGCCGAATTATCGCGAGGATTGGTGATCATGGGCGGCAGCCTGAATCCGCACTCCGAGGATCCGGAATTCTCGACCAGTCCGCGCCACGAATTCAATTTTTGGTTCGATCCGGAGGCGGCTCGGATGACGCTGCGCGCTCACTGGCCGAGCATCGACGAGACTACGGTTGACGTGTCGATCAAAGCGATGTTCACGGAAGCGATGCTTGCCGCGATTTCAAAGTCCCCCAATCCGGCGGCCCAATACATCGCGAAGTATTCGCAGGAGCGGTACTACCTTTGGGACGAACTCGCCGCCTGCGCTTGGCTCGACCCCAGCATCATCACCCAACGATTGGATTTGTACATGGACGTCGATGTGAGTCATGGTTCCTCCTACGGCGAAACACTGACCTGGAGCAAAGCGTTAAAGCCGGCCGTCGACCTGCAGTTGGTACATGCCCAAGTCGATCTCGACCTGCCGCGATTCACCAAAATGTTTGTCGACTTGATGTCTGCACCGACACCGCACCGCGACATGGCGCCAAAACACCGCGACATGGCGCCAAAACAATAGCGCAGGAATTGGGCGGCTCAGGTGCCCGGGCGCACGTAATTGGTGCGCGCTGAGAATCATGCACCTGCAGCTGCGGCTGCAATGGGGCGAGGCGAATCGCGAACTCGGGACAGGGATTTTGTCGTTATATTAAATACTTGGGATCACTTCGACATGTAGCTTCGCGCAGAATCGGCGCAGGCGATGAGCTTGTTGCTCGGTCAGCGTTACTTTTGCGCACGATTCTTGCAAGGTGCTTTCGAATAGCGCGAGGGATTTGATTCTCGCGCCATCAGAATAACTAAGGTTAGAACTGAGGGATGAAACAATGACGCGACGCTCATGGATTCGTGGTTTGGGTCTCCTGTTTTGCGCGATCATCGCCGCTTACCCCTCGGCCCATGCGCAGCAAGCTATCGCTCAACCTGCCGCGGTGCCCGCCCCGGTTTCACAGGCCAGCGCATCGGACAATCTCGATGAAATCGTGGTCCACGGCATCAGGCGCGGCGATCTGATCCTCCCGACCACGGTGACATCCGGGTCGGCCTACGGCCTGGACCTCGACGTAATGGACACGCCGCGCAATAACACCTTGTTGTCGAAAGCCCAACTCGATGCCCTCAACGTCCAGAATCCCGGCGGATTTTCCTTTCTGACGTCGAGCAGTTATTCGGACGCGTCGTTCGGTCAACCGAACGTGCCGCGCATCCGCGGCCAGTACGCCGACATGTTTTTCAACGGGATGCGCGATAGCTTCACTCTGAACGGTTACGGCGCGCCGATCAGCTTCAACAGCGTGGACTCCATCGATATCGTCAAGGGCCCGGCGAGCGTCCAGGCGGGACCGGGCGCGGGGGTGGGAGGGTCAATCGACATCACCACCAAAATGCCCACGTTCACAAAGTCTTCTGCAAGTGTCGACGTTGAATTCGACACTCAGCAAAAGCGGCGCGCCGCCTTCGATCTCGACGGTCCGCTGAATTCCATCATGGCCGGGCGCGTGAGCTTCACCAGCGATGATAGCGGCAGCTACTACTACGACATGTACTTCCATCAGCAGTCGCTGTTCGCGGCGCTGCTCACCCAGTTCACGGATAAATTCTCCGCACTGCTCACGGGCGCCTACGAGGATACCCGCTACCGCGAAAACGACGGCATCAATCGAGTGAACCAAGGCCTCATCGACAACGATACCTACATCACCGGCGCCCCGGCAGCCGCGGATATAGGGGGCTACGCTACGTTGTTCACCTTGGGCCCGGCCACCACTGTGCTTCCCCCGCGGACCATTATCGATGAGCCACCGGGCACCGGCGCGCACTCCATGCACGCGAAAGGGCAACTCATCTTGACCTTCAAGGCAGCGGATAATTTCTCCATCGTCAACAATACGTTTTTCGACTACATGAACCGCTACAACCAGACGGAGGATTACTACGCCGATACGGCGAAGGGCAGCTATACGATCGAGAACAAGACCGACTTGAAGTTCAAGTTTGCCGCCGGCTTCGTGAACAACGACATCGACGCGGGCTTCACGTACCGTTATGCGCATGTGAACGACGTCCAGAACTACAACAATGAGCCGGTCGGCATCTTCGATCTATCTCAGAGTCCCAGCACCTGGATCTTCCCCGCGTCCCTGCAGCCGGGGGCGGCGCCATTCGGCACGTACCTATACAACGGGGCCTTCGGCCACCCGCAGTGGGGGGCTCCGGGACGCGGTGAATTCTTGAACGACAGCGTCGTCTCGAACCTGCAGGACGCCGCCATTTTCCTCGAGCATCGGATCCAGTTATCGCCGCAGTGGAGCGTGCTGTATGGGCTGCGGGGCGATGTCGTGCAGTTGAACTATTCCGACCCGCTCGGCGGTGCGGACTACGTAAACCTGCCCGAGAGCGCATCCACCAATTGGTATGGCCTACGCAATGGGAACATCAGCGTGGTGTACAGCCCCACGACACACGTGTCGGCATACCTTACGTATAACAACGCGCAATACGTCGATCCCACCGCCAATGACGGCGCGGTGGCCGTCTGGGGGGAGGATCCGACCGCCCAGCTGCGGCAGGACACGCTCCTGGAAGAGGCAGGCCTTAAGTTCGACCTGCTCGACAAGAGCCTGTTCATCTCCACCGCGATCTTCAAGCAAAATCGCTCCATAGCCACGGGTGAGGGCGGCCTCGGTAAGGATTTCGCCCGCATCAAGGGTGCCGAGATCGAGCTCAATTACCAACCCGATCCGCATTTTTTCGCGACCGCGAGCTACTCCTACTTGCGCACCGTCCTCGACCAGCCTTCGGGTTTCTACAACTTTCCGGCCTATTCCGGAACTTATGTGGATGGCGCCGGTACGGCGGCCGTGTACGCGCCGGGCCAGACCTTCGTTGATCCGGGTGTGCCCGAGCATCTTTTCAACCTGCTGGGGAACTATAAGTGGGAATCGGGTTGGGGCGCGCAGGCGAACATTCAGGTCACGGGACCCGTGGATACGACCCAGTCCGGGTATCTCAATCTGGCGGCGACCAATGCTGCAGCCGCCCAGGATCTATATACCCTTTCAGGGCCATTGGTCGGGCCCGGCGGCATCGTGCCGCTATCGGTGGTCGGCGCCAATGGCTACTATCAATCGCCGCGGATCCCCTGGCAATACACTTTGAATGCCTCGACCTTCTATACCTTTCAAAACTATACGATCAAGCTCTCGATCTACAACCTGACCGATCGGGTCAACTTCGTCAACGACATTCCGTTTTACGGCAACGACTTTATACAAAGGCTGCCGCCGCGCAGCTTTGATTTAAGGCTCACGGGTAAGTTCTAGCCGCGAGGTTGAGTATCGTCTTGCGTGTGTCTAGCGTCTATCGAGTGGGAGGCTGGGCAGCGTACTGGTTCCAGCCGGCGACCAGCGCCTTGACCACAGGCGAACCCACCCGATAGGCCGCTTCGAACGCGGCGCCTGCGCCGCCGTGGGCGAAGCGCAGGGTCGGATCGGCGCCGTCGGCTTCCCGCGAATAGTTGCTGGCCGTGCGCAGCACGAGCACGCGACGATTGTCGACCCTTCCGGCGCGGGTGAAGAGATCGAGAACATCGAGGATGCCCTGGTCCTCGCATGCGGTCATGGCGAAGGTGCCCGCGCCGTCGGTCCAGAGCTTCATCCAATCGCGCGCCCATTGCGTGCGCCGTTCGCCGTGCCAGAACCGCGTGGTACTGACCTCGTCGCCGAGGAAAACCCGGGGCGGCTTCATGGCGGCGGGTTCGCTCAAATAGCCGGCGCGAGCGGCCTTGAGATCTGCCGTGTCGGCGAGCGCGATATCGCGAGTCAACGCATAGGCCCAATTCACCAGGCCCGGATTGAGCATCCAGACCATATCGCTGGAACCGGGTGCCGAACCCTTTACTCCCGGCTTGTCAGTGCCAAGAGACCAGAGTCCCTCGGGCCAACCCTTAGGGATGTCGCGATCGTCCATTTCGAAGATCGGGTCGGCGTCCACGACATAGCGTGCCCAGGCGGCGCTGCCGATGGACCCCGCCCGCGGGTCGATGCCGGCGATTCCGGCCACGATCCAGTAGGCATGGGAGACGTCGAGTTCAGGGTCAAGGATCAAGGCGGTGACGCTCTCGCGAGGCCGGGCTCGCATACCGGTGACCACACCCAGCACCCCATCGTCGGATAAGAGCACGCGGCCCTCGATGCCAGGGACTTTGAGTGCACGGCTGAGCGGCAGACGCTGCGCCCACAAACCGAACTCGCCTGCCCTCGTGCCCGTGCCGGCCGTTGATCCCGATTCGAAGGTGGTCAGGACTACCACCTTGATCAGGATCGGCTTGGATTGCGCGGCGAGCGGCAGAACGCCCGCCAGTAAAACGGTGAGGATCGAGAGTAGAGCAATTGGGCGCATGGGTATCGCGCCTTACGCCAAATAAATGAAGCGAGCGATGAATAAGGCTGACAGGACGTACACCAGCCAGTCGCGCTTGGTCGCTTTGCCGCGCACGAGCTTGAGGGCGGCGTGACTGGTAATGCCGAATGCGAGTCCGTTAGCGATCGAGTAGGTCAATGGAATCATGATGACCGTGAGAAAGGCCGGGATAGCCTCGAGCGGCTCGACCCAATCCACCTCGGCAAGCGCACCCATCATCATCCCGCCCACCAGAATCAGGGCCGGCGCGGTTGCGGCGGCCGGAATGGCCTGCACCAACGGCGCGAAGAACAAGGTGCATAGGAACAGAATTCCGACGACGACGCTGGTAAGGCCGGTACGTCCGCCGACCGACACGCCCGCCGCGCTTTCTATATAGCTCGAGACCGGACTCGTGCCGGATGCGGCGCCGACCATCATCGCCAGCGAGTCGACGATCAGAATGCGGTTCAACCTCGGTATCGAACCATCCGACGCCTGAAGTCCAGCTCTCTTGGTCACGGCTACCAGCGTGCCGACGTTGTCGAACAGATCGACGAGAAGGAATACCAGCATGATTTCTAGCAGCGATAAGCCGACGCCACCCTTCAAATTCAGCGCCGCCGGCACATTGAGCTGAAAAGCGGCGGACGACAGATCTGTCAGGCGGTAGGCGCCCGGCGCGATATGGGCCATACCTAGTACCCAACCAACGGCGGCTGTCACGAGGATGCCGAGCAGCATCGCACCCTTGACTCGCCATACCTGCAGCGAGGCGATCACCAGCAGCCCCAGCAATGACAGCGCCGGGGTGGAGGTGGTGAGATTGCCCAGACCGACCATGGTGCCGGGCTTGGCAACGATGATGCCGGCATCGGCCAAGCCGATAAAGGCGATGAACAAGCCTACCCCGCCCGCGACCGCGGCGAATAGCGCTCGCGGTACCGCATTCATGATCAACTGGCGCACCCCAACCAGGGTCAGCACGAGAAATGCGGCGCCCGAGAGGAACACGCAGCCGAGCGCCGTCTGCCAAGGCACCCCCATGCTCTTGACCACGGTGAAGGTGAAATACGCGTTGAGGCCCATTCCCGGCGCGAGCGCCAGCGGATAATTGGATACCAATCCCATGAGAATGCTGCCGAATGCCGCGGCAAAACAGGTCGCGGCCGCAACGCCTGCCACGGGCATGCCGGCCGCACCCAGAATGACGGGATTGACGACCACGATATAAGCCATCGTCAAAAATGTCGTGAAGCCAGCCAGCAGCTCGATGCGAACCGTCGTGCCGTGAGCTTCGAGGTCAAAGAAGCGCTTGAGCATTGGCCATCCCTTAATTGTTCGTATGGGGTCTTTTACGACACCTCCGCAGCGCAAACAAGTTGATTTCAGGCGAAAACCGGCGGGGCGGCGCGGCTTCGGTCGGCGGCACCCTGTTGGGGCGAATCCGCGGCCGCATTGAACACAATCGGTGCGCTGCATTGTGTACAAAACCTTGGGCGAACGTGCTGTAATTGCCTCAGCGTGAGGTGAGATGGGGAAACTGACAACACACGTTTTAAACATTGCGTCGGGCATTCCGGCGGCCGGTATGCGCATCGAACTGCGCGCAGGTACCGCGGCTGCGGCGTTGGCCGACATGAGGCTGATCGGCGCCGCGCAAACCGACGCGGACGGGCGGTGCGCAGCACCCCTGCTGCAGGGCGCCGCACTGGGTGTCGGCCGCTATTCGCTCACGTTTCACGTCGCTGCATACTTTCGCGCGCTGGGGCAACACCTGCCGGAGCCCGCGTTCCTGGACGAAGTCGTCATCGCCTTCGGCGTCGCCGACCCACAGCAGAACTACCATGTGCCGTTGTTGGTCTCCCCGTGGGGCTATTCAACCTACCGCGGAAGTTGAGCGATGCGGCCCCTCAACAGGGATGCTTCGCAGACACTTCGATTCGTTCTGGACGGTCGCGTCGTGTCCATCGATCAGCCGTCGCCGACCATGACCCTGCTCGACTATCTGCGCGAGGTTGCGGGCCGGCGCGGCACCAAGGAGGGCTGCGCGGAAGGCGATTGCGGCGCGTGCACCGTCGTGCTGGGGGAGCTGTCGGCCGACCGTAGCCGCATTCAATACCGCGCAGTGAATTCCTGCATACGGTTTCTGCCCACATTGGATGGCAAGGAACTCGTCACGGTCGAGAGCCTTCGGCAACCATCGGGCGCTGCGCATCCGGTACAGCAGTCGATGATGGATCATCATGGCTCGCAATGCGGGTTTTGCACGCCCGGCTTCGTGATGTCCCTGTTCGCCATGTACTTGGACCGCGGCCACGCCGGCCGCGAGCAGGTGGTCGATGCCCTGAGCGGCAATTTGTGCCGCTGCACCGGCTATCGCCCCATCATCGATGCCGGCATGCGCCAGGGGAGCTACCCGCCGCCCGAGCGCTGGAGCCGCGAGGAAGCGCAATCCGCCCAGCGGCTCGACGCATTGAGGCGCCTCGCCCGCGATTGCGATACCGGCGCATCGCTCCGTTATCCTGGCTACCACGCGCCCCGCACTGTCGATGAACTGAGCACGGCGTTTGAGGCAGATCCCGATTCGGTGCTGCTCGCGGGAGGCACCGATATCGGCCTCATGGTCACGAAGCAGCTGCGCGATTTGCCGGCCTTGATATTTCTCGGCGATGTGCCGGAATTGTCGGCCATCGAAGATCGGTCCGGCGAATTATGGATCGGCGCCGCAGTCACCCTCACGGACGCCTGGCCGGCGCTGCTGCGTGGATTCCCCGAACTTGGCGAACAGGCCGCGCGCTTTGGCTCGCTGCCGATTCGAAATTCCGCGACCCTGTGCGGCAATCTTGCCAATGGCTCGCCCATCGGTGATTCGATTCCAGCCTTGATCGCACTGGGTGCACAGATCGAGCTGCGCAAGGGTACGGCCGTTCGTAGGCTGCCTCTCGAGGAATTCTATCGTGGGTACCAAAAGAAGGATTTGAGCAAGGGCGAGTTCCTGACCGGCGTCGCCATTCCTGCCGGCCTCGAGGGACGATTGATCGGCAGCTACAAGGTGGCGAAGCGCATCGATCAGGATATATCCGCTGTCTGCGCCACCTTCTGCGTCCGCGTCGAAGGCGAACGGGTGCAGGGTGCGCGGCTCGCATACGGCGGCATGGCCGCGACGGCGTGCCGCGCTCGCAACGCGGAGCGCGCGCTCATCGAGCACGGCTGGACCCCCGAGGGAATCGAGGCCTCGAGCGCGGCGCTTGCCCAAGACTTCAAGCCGCTGTCGGACTTGCGCGCCAGCGGTGAGTATCGACTGCAGGCTGCCGCCAACCTGCTGCGCCGCTTTTTCTTGCAAAACCAAGGGCAGCTGCTCGACTCGCCGGCATTGCGCACTCGCGATGCCTTGCACGCGAGCGGCGCGCCGCAACAAGGAAGTGCCGCTCGATGAGTGTCGGCACGGCGCGAATTCACGACAGCGCAACGCTCCACGTCAGCGGTCAGGCGCAGTACTGCGATGACATTGTGTTGCCGGCGAATGCCCTGCACGCGGCCTTTGGCATGAGCCCCATGGCTCATGGGCGCATCACGGCGCTCGATCTGTCGCCGGTTGCTGCCGCACCAGGTATCGCTGCGATCGCGCTGGCCGCCGACATTCCCGGAGAGAACAATTACGGCGGCGCGGTGCACGATGATCCGATATTCGCCCAAGGTCTGGTGCAGTATGTGGGACAACCCGTCTTTGCCGTCGCGGCGAGTTCGATGCGCGCGGCGCGCACGGCCGCCCGGCTGGCAAAGATCGATATCGCGCCGCTTCCGGCGCTGCTCGACATCCGTGCGGCGCTGGCCGCCGGAAGCTACGTCCTGCCGAGCCAAACCATGCGCCGCGGCGACCCGCAGGCGCAGCTGAAGACCGCGCCGCGACGTCTGAGCTCCACGGTTGTCATCGGCGGCCAGGATCATTTTTACCTGGAAGGTCAGATTGCGGTGGCCATGCCGCAGGAGGACGGCGGCATGCTGGTGCACAGCTCGACGCAGCACCCCACCGAAGTCCAGAGCATCGTGGCCCATGCCTTGGGACTTTCTTGCAACCAGGTCACTGTGCAATGCCGACGCATGGGCGGCGGTTTCGGCGGCAAGGAGAGTCAGGCAGCATTGATCGCGGCGGCGGCCGCGGTGTTGGCGCGCAAAACGGGCAGAACCGTCAAGCTGCGCCTGGACCGCGATACGGACATGCTGATGACCGGCAAGCGGCACGACTTTATCGCCGACTACGAGGCCGGCTTCGATGCACAGGGGCGATTACTCGCGCTGTCGGTGATGCTCGCTTCGCGCTGCGGGTATTCGGCCGATCTTTCCGGTCCGGTGAACGACCGCGCGATGTTTCACGTCGATAACGCCTACTACTTGGAACACGTCGAAATCACTTCGCATCGCTGCAAGACCCACACCGTATCGAACACCGCGTTCCGCGGATTCGGCGGACCGCAGGGCATGATGGTGATCGAGGCGGTACTGGATGACATCGCGCGAACGCTGAGCTTGGACCCGCTCGATGTACGTCGCACCAATCTGTACGGTACCTCGGAGCGCAATGTCACGCACTACGGGCAGGTGGTCGAGGGCAATAGGCTGCCCGAGATACTCGATCGACTCGAGCGCAGCAGCGACTACCGCGTGCGCCGCGGCGAGATCCAACGCTGGAATGCGGCGCAGCCCATCATCAAGCGCGGTCTGGCGCTGACTCCCGTCAAATTCGGCATTTCATTCACCTCCACGATGTTCAATCAGGCGGGCGCACTGCTGCAGGTGTATACGGACGGCACGGTACTGCTCAATCACGGCGGTACGGAAATGGGCCAGGGACTGCACGTGAAGGTGGCGCAGGTCGTGGCCACCGAGCTCGGATTGCCGCTGTCCGCCATCCGCATCACGGCGACCGACACCAGCAAGGTGCCGAATACCTCCGCCACTGCCGCTTCGGCGGGCACGGATCTTAACGGTAAGGCGGCGCAGGCGGCGGCGATCGCGATCCGCGAACGGCTTGCCGCCGTTGCCGGCGAGAAGTACGGCGTCGATGTGCAAAGTGTCAGCTTTGCCGACGGCCAGGTGCAAGCGGGCACACAGCGTGTGACGTTTGCCGCACTGGCGAAGAGCGCCCACGAAGCGCGCGTTTCGCTCTCGGCAACCGGTTACTACCGCACCCCGAAAATTCATTGGGACAGGGACTCAAAGCGCGGCAGGCCTTTCTACTATTTCGCTTTCGGGGCCGCGGCGGCCGAGGTGGCGGTGGATACGCTCACCGGCGAGACGCAATTGCTGCGGGTCGATATTCTGCATGACGTCGGCACGTCGCTGAATCCGGCCATCGACTTGGGTCAGATCGAAGGGGGCTTTCTACAAGGCGTCGGCTGGCTCACCTCCGAGGAGCTGTATTGGAACGGCGACGGCCAGCTCGGTACGCACGCGCCGTCCACCTACAAAATACCCACGGCACGCGACTGGCCTGCGCTCGCGCGAGTGGAGATGCTGCCGGCAGCGCCCAATTCAGAGGACGCGATCTTTCGGTCCAAGGCCGTGGGCGAGCCGCCGTTGATGCTGGCGCTGTCGGTGTTCCACGCCATCCGCGATGCCTGTGCGTCTTGCGGCCCTCTCGGCGGCCTGCCGGAACTGACCGCCCCCGCGACACCGGAAGCGGTGCTGCGCGTCGTCGAAGCCCTTCGCCGCAGACACGCCGCATGAGCGTGCCGCACCCCAAGCCCGGCATCGACTCCCGCACCACGGGCGCGTGGCTCAGGCCGCTATCGGGCCACTGGATCGAAGCCGCACGCACGGACCTGTCGGAGAACGCCGTGCTGGTGCGCGTTACGGTCACGGCGCTGCGGGGATCGGCGCCGCGGGAGCCGGGCGCGAGCATGCTGGTCGATGCACTCGGCACCTTGGGGACCATCGGCGGCGGCCGACTCGAATGGCATGCCACGACGCTCGCACGCGAACTGCTGCGTGATCCACGTGCTGCGCCGGTACGAACCGTCGATCTGGTACTGGGCCCTGAACTTGGTCAGTGTTGCGGCGGCCGCGTCGAACTGTGGCTGGAGCGCCTGACTGATCGTGATCTGCCGTGGCTCAACGACGCAGCGCGTCGCATGCGCGAGGAGCACGGGCGCGCAGCGTCCAACTTGTGTCTCTCGAGCGAGTTTGCCGACGGGGCCGTCATCCACCAGCTGCACAATTCCTTTGCCGGACCTGCGCCCGTGGATCTCGAGCGCGGCGCGGGAGAATGCCTGACTCTGCTCGAGGCGCTGAGTCCACGACGCCCCAATCTATGGATCTTCGGAGCGGGCCACGTGGGTCAAGCCCTGGTGCGGCTGCTGGCGGAACTGGCACTGTTCGAGATCACCTGGATCGACCCGCGCGCCGAGTTGCTGCCCGCGTGCCTGCCCGAAGGGGTAACGCCTGCGAACTGCGCCAATCCCACGACCCTGGTGGCCGCCGCGCCGGCGGGCACGCGCTTCGTGGTCATGACGCACGATCACGCGCTCGACTATGACCTGTGCCGCATGATCCTTGCGCGTGATGAATCTTCCTGGTTGGGCCTCATCGGCTCGGCGAGCAAATCGGCTCGATTCAGGTCGCGTTTGTTGCGCGACGGCCTGGAGCGCGAGACCGTGTCGAAACTGACGAGCCCGATCGGTGTGCCGGGCATTTCGAGCAAACTACCTGCTGCCATCGCGATCGCGATCGCCGCGCAGCTGCTGCAGCAGGTTGCCTTCAAGGCGGCGGCGCGCGACGACGGTCCGGCCGCATGCAAGCCAGAGGGCTGCGGCGGTGAATGCGGGTCATGCCGGTCATGAGCGCCTTTATGATCGAGTTCTTAGGATTGCTCGGCCGCTGGGTACACCTCATCACCGGCATCGCCTGGATCGGCGCCTCCTTCTATTTTGTTTGGCTCGACAATCACTTGCTGCCGCCGGTGGATGAGTCGCTGGCGCGCAAGGGAGTCGGCGGCGAGCTCTGGGCGGTGCACGGCGGCGGATTCTATAACGCGCAGAAGTACCGCATCGCACCGGAAGTATTGCCCCGTTCCCTGCATTGGTTCTACTGGGAAGCCTACTCCACGCTGTTGTCGGGCTTTTTCCTCATGGGTCTCTTGTACTACGCACAGGCCGAGATTTATCTCATCGACCCCCGTGTCGCCGCAGTATCCAAGCCCCAGGCCATCTCGATCAGCCTGGGCTTTATCGTCGGCGGCTGGCTGGTGTACGACGCTCTCTGCCGCAGCCCGCTGGTGCGCCGGCCGACATGGCTCGCCGCCGTGATCGCGCTCCTCTCCTGCGCTGCCGCTTTTGGGTTGTGTCATCTTTTCAGCGGCCGCGGCGCGTTCATCCAGTTCGGCGCCATGTTGGGCACCATCATGGTGGCCAACGTTTTTTTCGTCATCATTCCCGGGCAGCGCGAAATGGTGCGGGCCAAGCACGAGGGTCGCGAGCCGGACAGCCAGTCCGGGTTGCGCGGCAAGTTGCGGTCGGTGCACAACACCTACTTCACCCTGCCCGTGCTCTTTACGATGATCAGCAACCACTACGCATTGACTTTCGGCGCACGCCGCAACTGGCTGGTGCTGATCGGGATCTGCGCGGCGGGCGTGCTGATACGCGTGTACTTCGTGAATCGGCACAAACGCCAGTTGCGCGGCGGTAAAACCTCGCCCTGGCCGGCCTTGCTCGGCGTGCTGATACTGGCCGCGGTGGCCGCAGCCCTGGCGCCGCGCACGGCGGCGCCCAAGATCGCTGCGGCGTCGACGCCCGCGGCCGAATTCAACGCCGTGCAGCTCATTGTCGCCGAGCGTTGCGTCCCCTGCCACGCCGACAGGCCCACCCAGCCGGGATTTTCCACCGCGCCCAAAGGTTTGGTGCTCGATACGCCCGAGGCCATACTCGCGCACGTGACGGTGATTGCGCCGCAGGTGCAAGCCGGGGCGATGCCGATCGGCAACCTGACCCGCATGACCGATTCTGAGCGCAGCCGATTGCTCGATTGGATACGCGATGGCGCACCTCACTGAATCGAACGCATCATGAGCCTCCATGCCTACCCCCGCGATCTGCGCGGCTACGGCCGCAAGCCACCCCATCCGCGCTGGCCCCGCGGCGCCCGCATCGCGCTGCAATTCGTTCTGAATCAGGAGGAGGGCGCTGAGAGCTGCGTCCTGGACGGCGATCCTGGCTCCGAGACATTCCTGTCGGAGATCGTCGGCGCCGCGGCATTTCCGATGCGCCATATGAGCATGGAGTCTTTGTTCGAGTACGGCTCGCGTGCCGGCTTGTGGCGCGTGCTGCGCGCATTCGAGCAGCGTCGATTTCCCTTCACGGTGTTCGCCGTTGCGCGGGCGCTGCAGCGGCATCCGGAAGCCGTTGCGGCTTATCGAGAGCTGGGCGCCGAGATCGCGGCGCACGGATTGCGCTGGATCAGCTATCAGCAGCTCGACGAAGCCACCGAGCGTGCGCACATGGCGGAGGCGGTGGAGATTCTAAGAGCCCTCACCGGCGCCGCGCCCTTGGGTTGGTACACCGGGCGCGACAGCCCGAATACGCGGCGCCTCGTGGTCGAACACGGCGGCTTCGTCTATGACTCCGATTCCTACGCGGACGATTTGCCCTACTGGACCCGCGTTGCGGATAAACCTCACCTCATCGTTCCCTACACGCTCGACAGCAATGACATGAGATTCGCCACGGCACAGGGGTTCAACTCCGGCACGCAGTTTTTCGACTATCTCAAGGATTCATTCGACATCTTGTACCGTGAGGGCGATCCGCTCGGCCTCGACTCACCCAAGATGCTGTCGATCGGCCTGCATGCTCGGCTCTGCGGCCGGCCGGGCCGCATCGCGGCACTGGAGCGGTTTCTTGATTACGTCGGCGGGCACGAGCGCGTCTGGATCTGCAGGCGCATCGATATCGCCCAGCACTGGATTGCATTGCATCCCTATCAGTCATGATTCCACTCGAGCGACTCAACCGGATTGCCGCGCCGGACTTCATCGCTGCGCTGGGATCCATCTTCGAGCATTCGCCCTGGGTTGCGCAGCGCGTCGCCGCATTGCGGCCGTTCAAGAGCGGGATCGCGCTGCACCAGGCCATGTGCGCAGCGGTCATGCAGGCTGGCGAGGAGTTGCAGCTGGCGTTGATTCGGGCCCATCCGGAACTGGCTGGACGGGCCGCCCTGCGCGGCGATCTGACGTCAGCGTCGACCGGCGAGCAGCAGGGCGCGGGCCTCGCGGCTTGCACGGCATCGCAATTGACGCGTCTTCAGTCCCTGAACTCGCAATACACCGGCCGCTTCGGCTTTCCCTTCGTGCTCGCCGTCAAGGGACATACGCCAGATAGCGTCATCGCCAACCTGGCGGAGCGTATGAGTCATGACGCATCCGAGGAACGCAGCGTCGCGTTGCGCGAGATCTGCCGCATCGCGCGCTTTCGCCTCGCGGACCTGGTCGATGAGCCTCTGGGCGATGCCATCATGGCGATGGCCGAGGATCTGGCTTCCATGAGTGAAGACAACGTGGCCCTGGTCTGCTCGTACCTGACGCCTGCCCACCGCGCCACCGCCGCTCGAATTCGCGACTTTATGATGGCAGCGGGGCTCGCTGCACGCATCGATGCCGTGGGCAATGTCGTCGGCGTGCTGGAGGGCGGCAAAGACCTTAAGCGCGTGCTCACAGGCTCCCACTACGACACCGTGATCAATGCGGGAAAATATGATGGGCGACTCGGCATCGTGCTGCCCGTTGCGGTGGCGGGCGCGCTGCGCCGCGCTGGTTTAAGGCTGCCGTACGCGCTCGAGATCATCGCATTTTCCGAAGAAGAAGGGGTGCGCTTCAATTGTACGTTTTTGGGCAGCCGAGCCGTTGCGGGGCGCTTCGAGACGGGTGCCCTCGACAGCGTCGATGCGCTCGGGACTACCTTGTCCGAGGCCATTCGCGCAGCCGGTCACGACGTCGCGGCAATATCCGACCTGGCGCGTGATCCCACGCAGGTGGCGTGTTTCGTCGAGGTCCATATTGAACAAGGTCCGGTACTGCTCGAGGCGGCATTGCCGGTGGGTGTGGTCACCAGCATCGCCGGCAGCGTTCGCTTTATCGTGACGGTCGAGGGTCATTCGGGTCACGCCGGCACCGTGCCGATGGCGCTGCGGCGCGATGCCGCCGCCGCTGCCGCCGAAATGGTGCTGGCCGTGGAGCGGCGCTGCAGCGAGCAGGCGGACCTGGTCGGCACGGTAGGCAAACTCGACGTGCCGGGCGGCGCCGTCAACGTGATCGCCGGCCGCTGCGACTTCAGCATCGATATCCGCTCCGCCAGCGACGCCGTGCGGGATGCTGCCGCCGCGGATATCAGCGCGGCGATCGGCGTCATCGCAGCGCGCCGCCGCGTCAAAGCCGACGTTCGCCCGGTGCTTCGAGCCGCAAGCGTGCCGTGCGCGGCGGCACTGCAAGACGCCTGGGCGGCCAGCATCGAGCGGATCACCGGCGGCACCGCGCTACGCTTGCCGAGCGGAGCCGGCCACGATGCCATGATGATGGCGAGCCTCACCGAGGTCGGCATGCTGTTCGTACGCTGCGGCAACGGCGGAATCAGCCACCATCCGGATGAGACGCTCAGCGTGGCTGATGCCGACATTGCGGCGCGGGTATTCCAGGATTTTCTGCTTCATTTTCAGGTGCCCACATGACCATCGGAACAGCCTGGCTCAAGCGCCGCGCGGCCCTCACGCTCGGCTTGTTTCTTGTCGTAATTCAGCCGAGCCGCGGCGCCGAACAGTGGTTCGAGGAGCTCAAGGCCTCGGCCACTCCCGCGCAGCTCTATCGGTTTCTCTATGCCCTGCCCAAGGGCGGGGATCTGCACAACCATTTAGGCGGCGCCGTCCGCTCCGAGTGGTTCTGGGATGCCGCTATGGCCGCCGAGCAGCAAGGCTATGTTTACTACACGCGAGTGCGCATCGAGAACTGCGCGCCATACGGGCACAACGAGTTCGGCGGCTCCAAGGCCTTGCTGCTTTTCAGGGATATTCAGGCCAGCCAATACGGAGCCCTCGACGCCTGCGGCAAGTCCGAGTTCAAACGACTGCAGGACCTTGACGCGCGCGAAAAGCAGGCCTGGCTCGACAGCATGCGTCTCGATCAGAGCTATGAGGGACGCAACGAATTCTTCGAGGCCATCTGGGAGCGAATCAACGACTTGCTGCGCAATCCCTATCTGATCTGCGACGTTCTATTACGCAACATGGAGGCATTCGGGCGCGAAGGCGTGGTCTACCTCGAGACCCAACAGGGGCTGCAAGGCGCGCTGAAGCCGGACGGCTCGCTCTACGCCGTCGACGATGTGGCCGCCATCTACCGCGGCTGTCTCGCATCGCCGCGAGCCAAGGCCACGGGCGTCGAAGTGCGATTCCAGAACGCGTTGCTGCGCTACCTGCCCGATGCCGAGCGGCGGCTGCGCGAGTTATACGCGATCACCGCTCGTTATCGCGATCTTTATGTGGGTATCAATATGGTAGGACGCGAGGATAACGGCAAGGGCTATCCGCTGCGCTTTCTGCCGGTGCTGCGCGAGCTGCGCCGCAAATATCCAGACATCAATCTGTCCATCCACGCCGGCGAAGTGGATGAGCCTGACTACCATGTGCGCGACACCCTGCTGCTGGGCGCGCAACGCATCGGCCACGGCGTGAATCTCATCACCGATCCCGAGACCATGGTTCTGATGCGCAATGGCCCCTACATGGTGGAAATCAACCTCATCAGCAATCTTTTGCTCGAGTACGTCAGCGACTATTCCCAACATCCCTTTCCCGAATACCTGCGCGTGGGCATTCCGGTCGCGCTGTCGACGGACGACCGCGGTATGTGGGACTCGAACATGAGCGATGAGTTCTACGTCGCGGTGAAGGAGTTCAACCTGTCGTGGGAGGAAATCGTGAAGCTGGGCCGCAACTCGCTGTACTACGCCTTTGTCGACGAACCCACCAAGCAGCGGCTGCTGGCCGATTACGACAAACGCGTCGCCGCCTTTGCAAAGAGCTTTCAACGAAAGGGTTGGGATTCCCTCGCCGATGTAAAGCCCGTGAGCTACGGGTTTTTGTGCAGACACTACCAGCTATGCCTGGCGCCCTGAAGAAGTGCCAACGACACCCACCACGCCACGGGCATTTCTCGGCGACGCGCTGCACACGCCAACGCGTGGCCAATTGGAATTCCTACCCGATGCCTTGATCGAGGTGGATAGCGACGGCGTCATCCAGGGCGTTCATCGCGAACAATCGCCGCGGATGTCGGCCGTGGCGGCACGTCACCGGGCAGCAGGCACCTTGGTGACGCTGCGCAAGGGCCAGTACTTGCTGCCGGGTCTGGTCGATCTTCACGTCCATGCGCCCCAGTGGCCGCAGTTGGGTCTGGCGCTCGACCTTCCTCTGGAAGAATGGCTGCAGGCTTATACCTTTCCGCTGGAGGCGCGCTATGCCGATACCGCGTATGCGCAGACGGTGTATGAGGATCTGGTCGATGCCTTGCTCGCGAACGGCACCACCACCGCCGTGTATTTTGCGACCATTCATTTGGCCGCCACCCGAACGTTGGCGGATATTTGCCTGAAACGCTCGCAGCGCGCCCTGATCGGCCGGGTGGCGATGGATGACCCCGCGCAATGTCCCGGCTTCTATCGCGATACCTCCGCTGCGGTCGCCGAGACCGAGACTCGCGCCTTCATCAGCTACGTACGATCGATGCCGGGCAACTCGAGCGGATTGATTCTACCGGTCGTCACGCCGCGCTTCATCCCATCCTGTACCGATGAATTGTTGACGAGACTGGGCCGGATCGCGCGCGAAACCGGCTGCCACGTACAGACGCACTGTTCGGAGAGCGACTGGGAACATGAGTACGTATTGGCGCGCTGCGGAGTCACGGACACCGCTGCGCTCAACGGATTCGGGCTGTTGTCGAGGCGCACGATCCTTGCGCATGGCAATTTCATCGGCGATGCGGACGCTGATGCGATTCTGCATGCCGGCGCCGGCATAGCGCACTGCCCGCTGTCGAATGTGTATTTCTCCGATGCCGTCTTTCCCCTGCAACGCACGTTGACGAGAGGCGTGCACGTCGGCCTCGGCACCGACATTGCCGGCGGCGCCAGCCCTTCGATCTTGGAGAACGCCCGCCATGCGGTGATCGCTTCCCGAATTCTCGAATCCGGAGTCGATCCTACTTTAAGCCGCACACAACGGCGCTCGCCCGGCTCGCGCATCGATGCCGTCACGGCCTTCTGGTTGGCCACCGCGGGCGGGGGCATCGCGCTCGATCTGTCCATCGGACTATTCCGCGAAGGGTACCAGTTCGACGCCATCGTGCTCGACGGCCAGAGACCCGAGAGCAACTTACGTCTCGGGCAGAACGCGGCGCCCGACGAGATTTTGCAGAAGGTGGTCTACCACACCACACGCAACGACATTGTAGAAGTATGGGTGGCCAACCGGCGAGTGCGGGCGCGGGCTTAAGCTCCGCCCTTGACCGCGGCATACTCCTCGATGGCCTTGAACCATCGCCCCTTGTCCTCGGCCGCGAGAAACGAGGCTTCGATGGAGTTTCGAGCAAGCAGCGCGAGCTGCGTTCTCGACAGCGCAAGCGCCTCCTGGACGCCAAGGTAATTCTCGAGCAGATAACCGCCGAAGTACGCGGGATCATCGGAATTCACCGTGACGCACAGACCGCGCTCGAGCAGACGTTTGAGATTGTGCGATTCGAGCCTGTCGAAGACGCGCAATCTAACGTTCGACAGCGGGCACATCGTCAAAGGTATGCGCCCGCGAGCGAGTCGCTCCATCAACTGCTCGTCCTCCTCGCAGCGAACGCCGTGATCGATACGCAGCACCTCGAGAACATCGAGCGCATCGCGGATATAACTAGGCGGCCCTTCCTCGCCGGCATGGGCGACGCCGGGCAAGCCTGCCTGCCTGGCTCGAGCGAATACTTCTCGGAATTTATTCGGCGGGTGGCCGACTTCCGAGGAATCGAGGCCCACCGCAGAGATCACGCTGCGGTGTTGCAGAACCTCTTCGAGCGTGCTCATAGCATCCGCGGCGCTCAAATGACGCAGGAAGCACGGGATCAGGCGGAACGTCAGTCCCCACGCTCGTTCGGCCGCGAGCAGCCCGCGGCGCATTCCCGCGAGCACGGTGTTCAACGCGACACCGCGCGCGGTGTGAGTCTGCGGGTCGAAGAATATCTCTACGTGCACCACTCCCTGCGAATGCGCCCGGGCGAGATAGCCCTCGGTCAAACGGTAAAAATCATCCTCATCCCGCAAGACGCCGGCACCGGCATAGTAGATGTCGAGAAAGGACTGCAGATCGGAGAATTGATACGCAAGGCGCAGCTCAGTCACGGTGGCATACGGCAACCGAACTGCATGCTTTGCCGCCAGCTGGAATGCCAGCTCAGGTTCGAGCGTCCCCTCGATATGAACGTGGAGTTCGGCTTTCGGCAGCCCCCGGATGAACTCCTCCATTGCTTTCGTGGACGGTTGAGATTGCATCGTTTGACATTAGCACAGTGCTAACAAGATCGGCTAAGCTTGAGCGATGAGCTCCATTCGTATCACCGCCGGCAAGTATCAGTTCCTCGCGCTCCCCAACGCAGCCGCGCCGCGCACCGTCGCCGCGTTCGCTGCACTGCTGCCCTATAGGCAGAAAATCATCCATGTGCGCTGGAGCGGCGAAGCCTGCTGGATCCCGCTGGGCGATTTTGACTTGAAGACGGGCTTCGAGAATCACACCAGCCATCCTTCAGCGGGCGATATCCTGTTTTATCCCGGCGGCTCGAGCGAAACCGAGATTTTGATCGCCTATGGCAGCTGCTGCTTTTCGAGCAAGGTCGGACAGCTGGCCGGCAATCATTTCCTCACCATCGTGGAAGGGATGGAAAACCTGCGGCCGCTGGGCGTCGAGGTGCTATGGGGCGGAGCCAAGGACATTCTGTTCGAGCGGATCTAGCCGCGCGGATCAGTTGCTGTCAGGCGGCCGAAGGGGCTGCGAACAAACCCTCGCGTTCGATGAAGCCGATCACCGCCGGGAGCCCCTGCCCGGATTTCAAATTCGTGAACACGAACGGCCGATCACCGCGCATTTTTCGCGCATCCCGGTCCATCACTTCGAGCGATGCGCCGACCATGGGCGCAAGATCGATCTTGTTGATGATCAATAGGTCGGACTTGGTGATGCCCGGGCCGCCCTTGCGCGGAATCTTATCGCCCGCCGCGACGTCGATGACGTAAAGCGTCAAGTCCGAAAGCTCCGGGCTGAAAGTCGCGGCCAGGTTGTCGCCGCCGCTCTCGACGAATATCAGGTCCAGCGCAGGAAAGCGCAGCGATAGACGCGATACTGCCTCGAGATTGATCGAGGCATCTTCGCGGATCGCGGTATGCGGACACCCGCCGGTTTCGACGCCCAGGATTCGATCCGCCGACAAGGCCTCATTTCGAACCAGAAACTGCGCGTCCTCCTCGGTATAAATATCGTTGGTAACCACCGCGATCTCATACCGGTCGCGCATTGCGCGGCATAACGCCAGCGTCAGGGCGGTCTTGCCGGAACCGACCGGACCGCCGATGCCCACTCGTAACGGAGATAACTTTTGAATCACGTCATGACCTGAAGAGCCGCGAATACTGTGTCTCGTGCTGCGAAGATAAGATGGCAAGAGCGGGAGAGAAGTTCGAGTAGAGCTCGCTCTTGAACTCGCTCCAGTCCATATTATCCGCGAACTCGGCGATCTTGCGGCCCATTTGCAGCAAAACGCGTTGTCCCGCGGATTGACCGATGGGCACCGCCTTCATCGCCACCAACACTTGGCTTTCCGCCCACGTCCAAAGATAACCCATGGCGGCTTGCCGCGGCTCGATCTGCCACGCCGCGGCCGCCGCGCTCCACACGCAGGGCCAGCTCGGCTCCCGAATCAAGGGCAGCGCCAGGGCGGTGCCTGCGGGAAGATCCGGCAGAACGCACAGCAGCGCGCGCAGCGAGAAACCCATCTGAACACTGGCTGCGCGAAGCTCCGCGGATTCGCGCGTCGCCAGGAATTCGTCGTTCAATGACATCGTCGCCGCCCGGTCGCCCGATCCCCATGCCGCCCCCATGGATAACATCCAGGGAATCTCGGACGACTTCATGGAAAACTCGAACACGTCAAAAACCCAACGCGACACCGAGGCCTCGTCCTTGACGAGTTCGCGCTCGATGGCGGATTCCAACCCTTGAGAATGGCTGTAGCCGCCGACGGGCAAGGCTTGGCTGCAGAGCTGCAGCAAGCGCGCGAGCGCCAAGGACTTCATCGCGGAAACTCGTGAATCTTGGGTTGAATCAACGGCAGTTGACTGCCATGAGCATGATGATGCCCGTACGCTCCGCCTTCCGGTTCGAAGGGGGCGAGCACGGGGGTCACCTTGAGGCCCAAGCCTTTGACCATTTGCTCGAGCACGTGATCGTTCAAGAATCGCAGGCGGTTCGCCATCACCTGGACGGCGACGTGGCGATTGCCCAGATGGAAGGCTGCTTTGGCGATCGCGGCTGCATCATCGCTGCTGGCCTCGAGAAGCGACTCTTCCGCGGCGATGATCTGCACCTCGCGGCCATCCAGAGTGCGCACCCGATCCCCGCCGCGCAGCAGGCGGCCGCGCTCCACGACCAGGGCCGCCTGCTCGCCGTTGTCGAGCTTGAGCAGCAGGCGGCTCTTGCTGCGCGCGTCGAAGCTCAAACGAACGGTCGCGGATTTCTCTGGCATGGCTAGAACAGGAAATAGCGCTGCGTCATCGGCAGGCTCGTCGCCGGCTCGCAGGTCAGCAACTCGCCATCCGCGCGTACCTCATAGGTCTCGCTGTCCACTTCGATTTGCGGGCGGGCGTTGTTGTGAATCATGTCGGACTTTCGCAACGCGCGCGTTGCCCGCACCGCTTCGACGCGCTTGCGCAGACCGAGACTTCTGAATTGCGTACTCTCGAGAGAGGCGGCCGAAACGAAGGTCAGTGATTTCTCGAGCGCTCGGCCGAACGCCCCGAACATGGGGCGATAGTGCGAGGGCTGCGGCGTGGGAATCGAAGCGTTCGGATCGCCCATCGGCGCCGCGGCGATCATGCCGCTCTTGATGATCAGGCTAGGCTTGACGCCAAAAAAGGCCGGCTTCCAGAGCACGAGGTCCGCCACTTTCCCGACCTCCACCGAACCTACCAAATGCGCGATACCGTGGGTGATGGCGGGGTTAATGGTGTATTTCGCGATGTAGCGCTTGATACGAGCATTGTCGTGGCGCGCAGGGTCGCCGCTCAAGCTGCCGCGCTGCTCGCGCATCTTGTGCGCGGTCTGCCAGGTCCGAATGATGACCTCGCCCACGCGGCCCATGGCCTGCGAGTCCGAGGACATCATGGAAAAGGCACCCATGTCGTGCAGGATATCTTCGGCTGCGATCGTCTCGCGCCGAATGCGCGATTCGGCAAAGGCGATGTCTTCGGCAATCGCCGGATCCAGATGATGACACACCATGAGCATGTCCAAATGCTCATCGATGGTATTGACGGTGTAGGGGCGCGTGGGATTGGTCGAGCTCGGCAGCACATTGGCATAAGAGGCGGCTTTGATGATGTCGGGCGCGTGGCCGCCTCCGGCGCCTTCCGTGTGATACGTATGAATGGTGCGTCCGGCGATGGCCGCGAGCGTGGTCTCGAGGTATCCGGATTCATTCAGGGTATCGGTGTGGATGGCGACCTGCACGTCCATCTCATCGGCAACCCGCAGACAATTATCGATCGCGGCCGGGGTCGTGCCCCAGTCCTCGTGCAGCTTGAGCCCCAAGGCCCCCGCGCGAATCTGTTCGCGAGCGGGCTCAGGCACGCTCACATTGCCTTTGCCGAGAAATCCCATATTCATGGCAAAAGCTTCGGCCGCGAGCAGCATGCTGTGGATGTGCCAGGGCCCGGGTGTGCAGCTGGTCGCGCTCGTACCGGCAGCGGGTCCGGTGCCGCCGCCGATCATCGTGGTCACCCCGGACGTCTGGGCTTCTTCGATTTGCTGCGGACAGATGAAATGGATGTGCGTATCGATACCGCCGGCGGTCAAAATCATTCCCTCGCCGGCGATGATTTCGGTCGCCGCGCCGATGGGAATGCTCACTCGAGACTGGACATCGGGATTGCCCGCTTTGCCAATGCCCCAGATGACGCCATTCTTGAGGCCCACATCGGCCTTGACGATGCCCCAGTGATCAACAATGAGGGCATTGGTAATGACGGTATCGGCGACCGCATCGCTCACCCCCTGTCCTTGCCCCATACCATCACGGATCACTTTTCCGCCGCCGAATTTCACCTCCTCTCCATACACGGTGAAATCCTTTTCGACTTCGATGATCAGGGCCGTGTCGGCGAGCCGGACGCGATCGCCGACGGTCGGGCCGAACATTTCCGCATACGCCTGCCGCGACAATTTCAAGGCCATTCAAATATTCCCCATGACCTTGCCTTGAAATCCGCACACGCGTCCGAGTCCACCGTAGCGAACCAAGCGCACTGTACGGCCTTGGCCCGGTTCGAAGCGCACGGCCGTGCCCGCCGCAATGTCCAATCGAAAGCCGCGGGTTTTGTCGCGATCGAATCTCAAGCTCGAATTGGTTTCGAAAAAATGATAATGCGAGCCGATTTGAATCGGCCGATCGCCGGTATTGTCGACGTGGATCTCGAGCGTGGCGCGATCCGCGTTGATCTCGATATCTCCCGGTTCCACGAGGATTTCACCTGGAATCATGAGCGCTCCGTTAGACGATGGGCTGATGCACGGTAACGAGCTTGGTGCCGTCGGGGAACGTCGCCTCGACTTGAATTTCAGGGATCATTTCCGCGATGCCCTCCATGACCTCGGCGCGCGTGATGATGGTGCTGCCGTAACTCATGAGTTCCGCAACGCTCTTGCCGTCGCGCGCACCCTCCAAGATGGCGCTGGTGATCAAGGCTATGCTCTCCGGGTAATTGAGCTTCAAGCCGCGCGCCCGACGGCGCTCGGCGAGCAATGCGGCGGTGAAAATGAGCAGTTTGTCCTTTTCGCGCGGCGTCAGTTCCATGCATCACTCAACGACTAGCAAGCCCAAAGCCGCGGCGCCGTGCCCGGCTGACCCAGCAACGCCGGACGCAGCACCTTCCAAACGGAGGCGAACCAACCAAAAGCGTCCTGCGATGCGTGGCCCAGATAGCGCATCACCAAGACTTTGGGCATCGCGGTCACCCCAACCCGCGAATCGCTGCCGCTCGGCGCGATGGCACGGCAGGCCGCAAGCAAATCGGAACTGATGTCGGCGCCGGTCGCGACCATCGTGCCGCTCACACTGTTTCCCGCAAGCCCTACCGGCGATGTGTCGAAGCCAGTGCCGGCCGAAATCTGCGCGCGCTCGGACCATAGCGGATGTCCCGCTCGATGAATGCGCGTACGCAGATGCAAGCTGCCCGAATGCCACTCTTCGCCGGAGGCTCGCCGGCCGAAGCACAGTATTTCCCAGCCGAGAAACTGCGCGCCGTCCGCCAACTCCACATCCAGCTGCATCCGCACTTTCGATGCATCGAAAAGTATGTTTTCCCGGGGTAACCACTCGAGAGCTGCGCCCGCCGCCACCGAAAACCGCAGCTGCTGTTGTGCATCGGCCCGTGGGCAGCGATACCACTTGGTTGCGCCGCACGTGGTCAAGCAGACTCGAGACCCCGAATCCAATGTTGCAGCCACCGACAGTGCATCCCCGCCCGCAATCCCGCCCGGGGGATGCAGCACGGTGACATGGCAAATCCCGGGACCCTCCGGATAGAGTGCTTTCTGAACCTGCAGAGGTCCACGATGCGCCTTGGCTGCCAGCAGCGTGTGCTGCTCACGGCGGGCAAAGGCCAAGTCAAGATTGGCTCGCCACTGCACTTGGGATGCCGCCGCTTCCGGAAATGGCGCGTGCCGCGCTCCCCGAATCAAGGGGTACGGCCTTTCATCGGCGCCCGTGCAATGGTTCATAGGAGTGAATGAGTATGCCAGCGTTTGGAACGTACTGCAGTGGAATCGCTGCTAGAATTCGCCTATGGGGCAACCACGGTGAGCAGCACGAGTAGCCATGCTTTGGCATCGCGGGCGGAGCAGGCGCGGCGGCTGATCTCACTCACCGACTTGACCAGCCTGAATGAGTCGGACGATGCGGCCGCGGTGCGCGCACTGTCGGTGCTTGCGCGTACGGCCCCGGTGAAACCCGCGGCCGTGTGCATCTGGGCGCGTTTTATTCCCGTGGCCATGGAAGCGCTCCAAGGCACCGGTATTCCGGTGTGCGCGGTCGCGAATTTCCCGATCGGCGCAGCGGACCCGGCGGCTGCGGCGGCGGAGACCGCTGCCGCAATCGCGGCGGGGGCGGCCGAGGTGGACGTCGTTTTCCCTTACCGGGCGATGCTCGACGGGGATTCACGAGTGGGCCTCGAGTTGGTGCGCGACTGCCGCCAGGCCTGTGCAGCACAGGGGCTATTGAAGGTCATTTTGGAGACCGGCCAGCTAGGCAGCGCCCGCAACATCCGCGCCGCAGCCGAAATCGCAATCGATGGCGGAGCGCATTTTCTCAAGACTTCCACGGGCAAAACACAGCCGGCGGCAACGCCGGAAGCGGCGGCCGTTTTGTGCGATGTCATCGGATCCGCCGGGCAGGGCGGCCGGTCGATCGGTTTCAAGGCTTCCGGCGGTATCCGAACGATTGACGATGCCTTGTTCTACCTCACGCTGTACGAGTGCAAGTTCGGTTCGGGAAGCGCCTCGGCGCGCAATTTCCGGATTGGCGCGTCCGCATTGTTCAAGGATTTGTTGTCTGCGGTGCAAGCATGAGCAAACCTCGCATTGCCGTGATCGGAAGCGCCAACACCGACCTCACCACGTTCACCGATGTCTTCCCGCGGGCCGGTGAGACCTTGTTCGGCAAGAACTTTGAAATGGGTTTCGGCGGCAAGGGTGCGAATCAGGCGGTCGCAGCGCGCCTCTGCGGCGCGGACGTGTTGATGGTGGCCAGGGTCGGGCGCGATTTGTTTGGGCAGGCCACGATTGATAATTTTTCCTCCTTCGATATCGACACGAAGCATGTGCAAATCGTTGATGACGTGCCGACCGGCGTGGCGCCGATCTTCGTCGAGCCGAACGGTCAGAACCGCATCATCGTCGTCAAGGGTGCCAACGACCGGCTGACGCCGGCCGATGTCGACGCCGCGGCGGCAGACCTGCGGCAGGTCGACACGATCATCCTGCAGTTCGAGATTCCGCTTCAAACCATCTATCACGCTATCCGTTTTGCGCGCGCCAACCGGATCCGCTGCATCGTCAACCCGGCGCCCGCGGTCCCGGCCGATCTCTCGGAGCTGGTCTGTGCGGACTTTTTCATTCCAAATGAGACCGAAGCTGAGCTGCTCACCGGTCAGCCGGTGCGCTCGGAAGCCGATGCGGCCGCATGCGCCGCCACCCTGATCGGTAAAGGGTTTCGGCGAGTCGTGATCACTTTGGGCGAGCGCGGTTCACTCGCGGCCGACGCCACAGGACATACGTACGTACCACCCTATCGGGTCGCATCGGTGGACACAACGGGCGCTGGAGACGCATTCGTCGGTAGTCTTGCGGTGTTTCTCGCCGAGGGCGTGGCCGAGCAGGAAGCCCTAGCACGCGCGAATCTCTACGCCGCCCTGTCGACGACCCGGACTGGAACCCAAAAGTCATTCGCGCGGCGTGCCGACTTCGAGGCGCAATGGGAGCAGCGCGGCAGATAACAAAAGGATTCATGTCATGTTTGTTGTGCATAGTTACCCGTTGGCCGTTGTGTTTTGTGTGCTCACAATGCTCTGCTGGGGGTCGTGGGCAACGACCCGCAAGCTGGCGCGCCCGGACTGGCGCTTTGAGCTTTTCTACTGGGACTACACCTTGGGGGTACTGCTGTTCACGCTTCCTCTTGGGCTCACGCTGGGTAGCAGCGGCACAGAAGGGCGTGCGTTTGTCCCCGATCTATTGCAAGCTTCCTCGGCCTCGCTCATATCGGCGCTGCTCGGTGGGGCGATCTTCAATCTCGCGAATATACTTCTCGTCGCCGCGATCGAGATTGCCGGCATGGCCGTTGCCTTCCCGGTGGGGATCGGGCTTGCACTGATCATCGGTGTGATCATGAACTACCTGGCCGCGCCCGTCGGCAACATCGTGCTGCTTTCCGCCGGGGTTTTGCTGGTCACGCTGGCAATCATTCTGGACGCGCTGGCGTATCGCCGGTTGGCGGGTGGCTCGACCAGCATCGGCGGCCGGGGCAGCAGTAAGGGCCTGTTGCTGTCCGTGGCCTGCGGTGTGTTCATGGGAATGTTCTATCGCTTCGTTGCCGCCGCGATGTATGCGGATCCCACCCACGTCGAGAGCGGCAAGATGGGTTCCTACGCGGCAGTTTTCGTTTTTGCCATCGGGATCTTCTTGAGCAGCTTCGTTTGGAACGTCATCGCGATGAAAAAGCCGGTGGTGGGTGCCCCGGTCGGCCTTCACGACTACCTTGCGGGGAATCTCCGGACGCATATGACAGGCGTCTTCGGCGGCCTGATCTGGGGAGCCGGCATGTCCTTAAACCTCATCGCCTCGGGACGTGCCGGCTTTGCGATTTCCTACGGACTCGGCCAGGGAGCGACGATGATCGCAGCATTTTGGGGTGTATTTATCTGGAAGGAGTTTCGCACGGCTCCTGCCGGCACCCCCGCGTTGCTGGCGGCCATGTTCGGAAGTTTTCTGGCAGGACTTGCGCTCATTGTGCTGGCGCGCATGACTTAGTCCTGCGGGTGTGATGTAGCCGTCCGGCTCAAGGTCACGCTGATAGATGACGGTACATACTGTCGGCCCCCCAGGCGCGTGACGAATTGCTGGCCTGCACGCGCAACCCATTGATTGTGCTGGACGGGAGACCCGTAGCCCGAACTGGAAAGTCCTAATCGAGATTCCTGCGTATAACAGGCTTTGCTAAAGTATGTTACAGTGCGACTGGGATCGAACGAGGAGCCCATGAACGTCTCGCTGACCGCAGAGCTCGAGAAATACGTCCGGCGCAAGGTCGCCTCCGGTCTCTATAACAATGCTAGCGAAGTGATCCGCGAAGCACTGCGCCTTCACGTCGAGAAGGAAAGGGCACCACCCACGAGACGCGTACGTGAATCCCCCAAGAAGGATGACGTGATTGCCGAACTCGCAGCGCTCGAAAAGCCGTTGCGCCAGCGCGGACTCACATCGCTTGCGCTTTTTGGGTCGGTAGTCCGCAGCACAGCTCACCCCGACAGCGACATCGACGTGCTCGTCGATATCGCGCCCGATGCCCAATTCAGTTTGATCGATTTGGTCGCAGTGAAGGATTTCCTGGAGGATAAGCTCGGACGCAGGGTCGATGTTGTCACAAGAGGAGGGCTCGAACCCGCCATCCGCAATCGTGTTCTTCGTGAGACTGAAGCCGTGTTCTGATGGACAAAGACCCGGCGATCTACGTCCGTCACATTCTCGAGGCGATAGGCAATATCGAGGCGGATATTGCGGGGTGTGACTTCGAGAGGTTTCGCGTGGATCGGCGCACCCGGCAGCTTGTAGAGCGAAATCTTGAGATCTTGTCGGAAGCTAGCCGGCGCCTTCCCAATGAGTACAAGGATCGAGAAGCGCAAATCTCTTGGCGCGCAATCGCCGGTATCGGTAACGTTCTGCGGCACGATTACCACGATACCTATCCAACCATCCTCTGGGAAACTTGCCAGAAGGACTTGGAGCCGCTGAAGGATGCGGTCGTGCGCATCGGTGCCGCTATCGCCGGCACCAAATGATGGATGAGATGCTGGCCAGCATGTAGCGGGGCGCGGGGGATTATCGCAATGCGCATGCAGACATTAGTGGGACTGGCTTTCCTCCTGATTTCGCTTCATGTCTTCGGAAAATGTGCCAGTCAGGAATATAAAGTGAGCGGCAAAGTAAGTGACGTGTCCGGGAAACCCATTGCGGGTGCCAAGGTAAAGCTCGATTGGGTTTCTGAGGTCGACCGAGGTTCGGCTCATTTCAGGACGGACGCCCGTGGTCGCTTCAGAGGCGCAATTTGGTACTACCCCAGGGAGGCGAAGCCCGCAATTGCCGATTGGTGCAATGGTAAGTTGCGGGAGGTGACGGTGTCCGCGGCCGCTCCTCATTTTCAACCTTCGCAGGCGGTGGTAAAAGTTGAGGGGCCGGACATAGCGATCGAGGTAGCATTGGAGTTGCTTAGGCACCAGGGCGCGCCCCCTTAATTGCGCTTGAAGCGTTCCCTCTGCAGCGGAGGCCGTGCACCGAGCCATACTGCACCCGATTCGTTCAACGACGGGATGAGTTGCAGATTCGCCATCAGAGGAAACGTGACCGATGATCGCTGCAAAGCAACTCCGCGCCAAGTGGAATGGAAGGGATCGCTGGTTCTCGGATGGAGGCGCTCGAAACATGGGGCGCCTGGTTGCACGACTCCGACGTGAGGGAGTCACGTTTGTTTACCAATACTTTTTGACGCGGCATGGATGTTCTGAGGAAGCGCGATAAACGAGTTGCGAGAGGGGTGTAGTGGCTATGCGGGCCACCCACCTCCTTCGGTCGATATTGGAGCGGACGTCGTTGCTACTTCGCTTGGCCAAACGCAGTCTTTACAGCCAGCGAGTCCATATAGTCCCGCCATCGCACGATCTTGCGGTCCTCGATAGTAACGATTGAGATGAAGCGGTTATCGTAGGATTGATCCGTTCTGATAATTCTGCCGTGCACCTCGTATTCGAGGATCACCACTCGATCATCACGGGAACGATGCACGATGAGCGCGTCCGCGCTAGGCAAGAAGATGTTGTTGCCATGGCCCGCATAAAGTGCCATCAATGCTTTGCGGCCGCTAAGCTTCTGTGGCCATCCCGGGAAAATATATTGAAACTCGAAGACGGCGTTTTCGGCGATAGTATCGAAGTAATGGCCGCCATCGACGTGGCCGGTCAGACCTGCTGGATGTACTTTGTGAAGGTCGGGGGGGGGGTCGAGCCTCTAATCGGATTAGCTGAGGTAGGGCGGCTTTCGGGATGAGGGTGGCCCTTCTCCCTACCCACGTAAGACACAACCCGCATCGCTGGACGGCGCACGGCTCGCCGACAATTTCAGACCTTGATGAACGCGAGCAGATCTTCGTTGACTTGGTCCTTCATGGTTGTACACAGTCCATGGGGAGCGCCCTTGTACACCTTGAGCTTTGCATTCGGGATGAGTTTCACCTGCAGCGCGCCGGCGTCGGCGAACGGCACAATCTGATCATCGTCACCTTGAATGACTAGTGTCGGGATGTCCATGCGCTTCAGGTCTTCGGTTTGATCCGTTTCGGAGAACGCCTTGATGCAAAAGTAGGCTGCAGGGAAACCCGCCATCATCCCCTGCAGCCAAAATGATTCACGCACTCCCTCCGAAGTCTTGGCGCCGGGACGGTTGTACCCGTAGAACGGCAACGTCAAATCTCTAAAGAATTGTGAACGGTCGGTCTGCACACCAACTCGGATGCCGTCGAAGACACTGAGCGGCAGGCCGCCGGGATTGCCGGGAGACTTCACCATTAGCGGCGGTACGGCGGCAATTAGCACCGCCTTGGCCACACGCTTCGTGCCGTGTCGCGCGATATAGCGCGCGACTTCGCCGCCGCCAGTGGAGTGACCGACATGCACGGCTCTCTTCAAATCGAGTTTCTCGACCAGTTCGGCGAGATCGTCGGCGTAGGTATCCATGTCGTTGCCAGTCCAGGGCTGACTCGAGCGACCATGGCCGCGGCGGTCGTGGGCGATACATCTATACCCGCGGGAAGCCAAGAAAAACATTTGATCTTCAAACGCGTCCGCCGAAAGCGGCCAGCCATGGCTGAATAGCACGGGTTGACCGCTGCCCCAGTCCTTATAGTAGATCTGTGTGCCGTCTTTGGTGGTAATCGTGCTCATCGAGTGTTTTCCTTTGCTGGGCGGAACAGAAGAATTCGACTGTTCGGCCGCTGTGGCGAGCGTCGTGGCTGACAAGCTCGCGGCGGCAACGACGCCGACTCCGCCGCGTAAGATGCTTCGCCGAGAGGTCGTGGTGACGGTGGATGTTGTCCGATCGTTCATGGCACCCTCATGTTCGCGTTTGGGTAACAATAAAAATCAATTCGTTCGGTCGGAACTTCTAAAAATCCTCGAAGCCAAAACTGGAGATGGAGCGTGTCGGCGCCACCAAAGTGCATCTACGGAGTTTCTCCAAAGCCGCAACAGCTCCACTTATGGCAGGGATACTATGATCGATGGCCGGCAGTTCGTATTTCTGAATAGAACTCGGAATAGTTAAATCGAACGGCGGCGGCTCGCAGCGACATCAGCGGGCGCATGGGTGATGACGGCGTTCGATCTGACTACCAAGAATACTTTTCAGCAATACGGATTCCGGACGAGCGCCCATAGTATCCCTGGCATAAGCGAATTGCGGCGGCCATGAGGAATACCGATGACACCAATTAATTGGCGAGATGAACTCGCAAATGTCGGGCAGCTCGTTCGACAAACCTCAGTAAGGGATTCTGTGCGAATTGCCCAAAGGCCACGGAAAAAGGCAATACACGTGACTCAGAGGATTGGACGCAGAAGAAGGCGTGGCCTTGCATTTTTAGCGAACGCCCTGCGCTTGCTGCCATCCTCAATACGTGCCGTGTTCACGCTCTGCAAGAATGTGCCGACCGGGGTACGAACGATCATCGGGCGCGTCGAACGTGGTTTCGCAGACTTCGCAGAAATTCCCTACCAAGACGCTCTGACGCGCCAAGATATTTCACTACTTCTAAATGAATTCGAGGCTAAATCCCCTGCGTGGTGCCCACATAGGGCCCACCTCGACAATCCGCCGAGCGACAGACGGCATTGTCAGACGTGCGTTTAGAAAATCGGACCGGCGATTCGGGAAGACCATCCGTACCAAAAGACTAAAACTGCATTCAGCAAGAGGGCGCGATGTCCATGCCTAACGCCCAAGCAGCGGTAGACATGAGCAGTTTTGTGCGACGAGTTACCGGTAGCTTAAAGGGTGGTGCACCGACAGTCATTGGGCTGCCGGCCCGGTTGCCCTAACAGTAGCTCGGTCAGGAAGGAGTCGGAAATGAAAAACGTCAAACCCGCTTCTGCGTTAGCTACAATCCTTTTCCTCGCGGCGCTACTTCCGGGATGTGCTGTGGAGCGCAAATGTGGCCCGGAAGGCTGTCCAGGCGATGCAAAGATCACGGCAGACGTACAGGCAATGATTAATCAACATACTGAGGTAGGACCTCCAAATTCAGTCCATGTGCAGACGCTCGATCATGTGGTGTATCTGACAGGTGAGGTCAGTGAGGGCAATATGAAAGAGACAGCGGAGGCGGTCGCCAAGCAAAACCCGGGTGTATCGCGTGTAGTGAATAATATTTTCGTAGGGCATTAGCGAACCCCTTTCGAGCAACCTAAGGATCTGCTATGAAGTCTCACATCTCTCGTCTCGCCTTGGTAGCCAACACGCTTTTCTTGTTGGTGATTGCTGTTCCGGCAATGGCCGCACCGGTAAAAAACATCGTGCTGGTACATGGAGCATGGGTCAATGGCTCGGGATGGAAACCGGTTTATGAAATACTCGTAAAGCACGGGTACCACGTGTCGATTGCCGAACATCCGCTGACTTCATTCAGTGACGACGTTACGGCGGTCAAGAGAGTGCTTGCCACGCAGGACGGCCCGATTATTCTCGTGGGCCACAGCTATGGGGGCGCGATCATCACTGATGTCGGCAACGACCCTAACGTCGTGGGCCTGGTCTATATCGCAGCGCATGCGCTGGACGAAGGCGAGACCGAAGTTGCCAACGGCAAGAGATTTCCCAACTCCACCAAGGGTGTAAGGAAGACAACGGACGGCTTCCTCTACCTCGATCCAGCCGTTTACCCTGCCGATTTCGCCGCGGATTTACCTAAGGAACAGGCGGAGTTCGAAGCCGCGGCACAGGAGCTTACGGCCGCCTCCGTGTTTGCGACGCCCGCTGGCGCTCCCGCTTGGAAGACCAAGCCGAGTTGGTATGCCGTAGCCATGTCTGATCGAATCATCAATCCGGAACTCGAGCGGATGTACGCCAAACGCGCGCACAGCCATACAATCGAAGTCGACGGCGCAAGTCATTCGGTTTACGAGTCACACCCGAAAGAAGTTGCCGCGTTGATCGAGCAGGCGGCGCAGCACGCGCTGGACTGACCGCAACACAAGGAGGTTACGCACAACAGTGTGGCTCTAATTGTCTGGTAACTGTGATCACCGCCATAGGCGAAGCCGCGCACTGTTTAGCAGCACGTCGACACATTCACACGAGATATTCATTATGTCGGCGATGTCCCTCCGCGAGTGCCCGCTCGCATAGGCAAGGTGCACTACCGCTCTTTCCTCGACGGGAAGTCTAGAGAGGAGAACCAACGGGTTCGAGGCCGTATCCGAATCGTTCAACGGCGGGCAGTCATGGTCCTTATCATGTATAACCGATTGGGCGTGCGGCTGAACGGCTGTGGCTTCGGCGGAATGCTTCTGTACGTGAGAGTATGCCAATCTCATGATCGCCAGCGAGACGGGAGCGTTCGAGCCAATTGACGCACGCTTTATCCATACCTCAAACATCGTGTCGTTGATCAGTTCTTCGGCGAGATCGGCGTGGGCAGTTAGATTCCGAAAGAAATTCGCGAGTCGCGCGAAATACAGAATGTATAGTTTGTCCATCGCGCAGCGATCACCGGCGGAAACCAGTGGGAGGAGGGCGCGAGCCGCTTCCTCCGTATAGTGATTGTCCACAGACAAGTGCTCGATCGTAACATTGCCGACCGGAATAGTCGGATCCATCAGGGCGAGCTGTTTGGTAGGGGTTTGTCGAAACCAAAGTTTGAATTTCTCAAAGCTTGACCCTATGGCTATTGTGGCCATTGACCAATGTAAGTTGTGTTTGCCGCAGCAAGAGCTTAAGGCCAGGGCGCAATTGAATCTTCCAGGATCGCCAGTCCGATTCTTCAATCGCACGCCCGAAAAAGCATCCGCCTCTCGGGGCGCCGACGAGTTTAAGGTTTCGCGTACGCGACACTCGCCGGAATGTTTAGCTCCACTTCCGTTCCCTGTCCTAGTACGCTCTGAACGTCTAGTTGCGCATTGAAGCTCTTCGCTCGCTCGCGCATGCCCGGCATTCCCCAGTGGCTGGGGCGGCTGCCCAGGGCAAGGACGTTAGGTTCAATGCCAATCCCATTGTCCCGAACCGATAATGAGAACGTCGATTCTCCATAAAAAATGCGTGCTTCGATGCGGCTTGACTGGGAATGAAGAAAGGCGTTTCTGAGCGCTTCGCGGGCGATCCGGTAAACCTCATCGCGGACCATGGGGTTTAAGTCCCTCGTATTGCCATCTGCGAGCACACGATATGTCGGTTTAGCGCTGCCGCTAAAACCAGCAGTAAGCTCGACACCTAAGGCCGTCAATGCCTTGGCTAGGTCGCTCCCTACAAATGGGGACAAGCGCAAATCCTGTACGGCTTCCCGGGCCTCGCTGATCGCCTGGTCGCCTTTGTTGAGGGCGGTGTCGAGCGCGTGGACGGCCTCATCGGGTTTGGCGGGGAGCAGACTGCGTACAGCTAGAAGCCGGAACATCAATCCTTGAAAGCCTTGCAGCAAGGAGTCATGCAACTCGCGTGCAATTCTCGTTCTTTCTCCAATCCTCTCCTCGAGACGCTCTTCCAGTCTACTGCGCAGTTGAGCTCGGATTTGGCGCGTTCGAAATACAAAAAGCAATGCTAAAGCGAGTAGGCCAGCTAGCACGCAACCGAGAAGAAACCACCTGGTCTGAGTTACCGTTGGCGGAATGTCTAGAGCGATGGTTGCTCCAATTCGGTTCCACACGCCGTCGTTGTTGCAAGCGATGACGTGGAATCGGTAGGTTCCAGGGGCAAGATTGGTGTAAAACGCTTCTCGACGTGTACCCGCATCTTGCCAGTCCTTGTCCTGTCCTTCGAGCATATAGCGGAACCGAACTTTCTGCGGAGCAACGAAACTCAGTGCCGTATATCGAATACTAAGATTCCGCGTTAGGGGGGCGAGATGCAGGTGGTCTTCGACATGAAGAATTCTCTGGTCCGCGACGACTTCCTCTATATGAACGGGCGGCGGGGTTGTGTTGCTCCTTAGTCGAGCTGGGTCGATCATCTGCAACGCGTACCCATTGGTAAACCAGAGTTGCCCATTGCCGGACCTTGCGGCCGCCCGGAACGGAGCATAGCCAGTTTGTATTCCTTCGGACGTGTCAAAAGTTCTTACCTGCAAAGTGGCATCGGCGTCTTGCCACCACCTCTGCAATTCCTGGTTGTTGATCCTGACGAGTCCACACTCCGCATACAACCAAAGGGAACCCTGACTGTCTAAAACGAGCGTGTTGATACCATCGCAGGGTAAGCCATTCTTAACGGTAAGGATCCGCTGCGTTCCATTCTTCCAACCAACGAGTCCGAATGCGGTTGCTCCTAGGACGGAGCCATCGGAGTTCATGATCATGTCGCTGACTGGAGAGTCGGCCTTACGCGGAAAGCGAATCGTTTCCAGCTGCCCTTCTCGATACCGTGCCAGATCTCCCGACATGAGACCGAGCCAAATACCGCCGCTCGGATCGGCCATCACTCTGCGCGCCGTCGGCACCTGTGGCGCGGATAATTCCTGTTGTACATTCAGGTCGCGAATTCTAACGAGTCTGCGTGGATTAGCGCTGACCTCAGCCCAGACGTCATTGTGTGTGTCCTCGGCGATGCCGACCACCAGCCCGAGCGAGCTGCCATCCAATCGCCTAATCTGCCGGAATCTTCCTTTTCTGTATATGGATAGCGTTTGGTCGATGCCGACCCATAATCGCTGGTTGTGATCTTCGAGGAGCGAGGTGACCTGGTCCCCTGGCAAATCCTTCCCGCTCCGCAGAGAGGAAATTGTGCCGTTACGCAGCACGTCTAAGCCACCGCTGCCTCCGGCCCAGACCGTGCCGTCGCCTGAGACAAGCACAGTATCGACCTCGTCTAGGTGCATCCCCTCGGCGCGTGAGAAGGTGACAACCGGTGTGTCACGAAAAATATCGAGTCCTTTTGGCGTCAAAACCCAAAGATTACCTTCGTAGTCTTCATAGAGTTGCGTTACAAAGTCAGCCGTCAAGCCATCTGCCGCGCCGAAATGATCCACTTGTCCAGCGTGGATTCGATATAATCCCTGGCCTTCTGTTCCGGCCCAAAGCGTGCCGTCTCGGTCCAGCAACAACGCTCTTATCGACACGCTACTGCCATCCCACGCCGGCATGGCGATCGACATCCAAACTCCGCCGACAACCTGCTGAAGGCCCAAGCCAGGACCTGACTTACCAATGCCGACCACCAGGGAACCATCCGAACGAACGGCAAGCGCTAGGATACCCTCCATACCGTTGTTGGATTTCAAGCCGCTTGGGTTGTAGGTGCTGACTGACCCCGGTGTCCAATCAACGAGGCCGGTGTCCGTGCCGAGCCATATGTGTCCCGCCTGATCCTCGGTGATGGATTGGCCCGTGGCCAGAGGGATTCCGCCTTTCAAGCCATAACAACGGACACTTTCTGCAATAACACGACACAGCGGCCCACCCTTGCCATCTTCGAGCGCGCCTTGCGCGAACCAGACCGTCCCCCGACTATCTTCGAAGATTCCGTGTATCAGCGCTTCGGTGTTCTGAAAATGAGTTAGGCTCTGGTCTTTCCAACGCCATAAGCCGGCAAAGTGCGTGCCTATCCATAAACTTCCGTCGCGCGAACCCAACAAGGAAGTGACCTCTGAATGTTGGAGACGTTCGTTGTCCGGCGTGGTCCACGGAACGAACCGAACACCGTCAAAGCGCAGTATGCCGGCCTTCGTTCCTATCCAAACGTACCCATCTTTGGTTTGTGTCAGCGCCGATGAGAAGCCAGCGAGGAAGCCGTCCTGTACGCGCCACGCGGTGTGCGCGTATTGGGAGATTTGCCTGTCTGGACCGAGCCCTGCGGCCGGAGCGCAAATAAAGACGGTCAACACGCTGCATCCAAGCAATGCAAGGCGAATGGGACTCATTGGACGAGTCGACTCCATTTCGAAACCGCCCTGTCGATCGGAGAGCAGGCGGGTCTATACCTCAAGCTCGATGATCCCTCGTCTCAGGCCTATCGTCACAGCATGCGTACGGTCGCTTGCACCAAGCTTCGCTATTATGCTTCGCACGTGGGTTTTCGCCGTTTCCTCGTTGATTGATAGCCGCGCCGCAATTTCCTTGTTGGAATTACCCGCAGCCACCAGGGTTAACACTTCGATTTCGCGGGTCGTCAGCGAGGCATCTGCCGTGTGAATTGCCAACTGGGTGGCCACATCTGCTTGAATTCGTTTCAGTCCTAGATGGACATCTCTGATTGTTGTAAGCAAGTTCTTTCCCACCAACCCTTTGAGTACGTATGCTTGCGCACCGGCTTTCAAGGCTCGCTGGGCGAGAACATCGCCAGCATATGTTGTGAGTACGATAATTCGTGCAGCCGGCCATTCGCTGCGTATTGCGATGATCGCGTCGATGCCGCTCATGCCGGGCATCTGCAAATCCATCAGCGTGATATCCGGGCGAGTGATTCGGAATTGCTCCAACGTTTCTGCACCACTCGCAGCTTCAGCAACCAGCCGAAGGTCAGGTTGTGTGGCGATCAGGGCAGCTACCCCCTCTCGTAGTAGAGGATGATCGTCGGCAGCAAGGATTCGAATCACATTAGGCTCGGGCATCGTGGACTCACTCCGATAATTGGGAATCCGTCAGATTTGCCCAGTAATCTCTCGCTCTTTAAATGCATGCTCAGTGACGCCATATGTGCGGACGCGTCTTTGCGTGAGTATCCCCTGTTTCACAAGACTTTCCTACCTAGAAATTGGTAGCCCCAATTCACTGGTAAGCGTGATTCGCTGCCGCTCCCTGACTGCTACGTTGGGAACACGCTAATAGCGCCCTCTGGGAGGTGTAAGTGGACTCTTACCGGGCGAGAGTGAACTGACCGGCAGCGGTCTTCTCGCATGGCAGGTCCATCAGGTTCGAGAATATATCGATCAACACATCGCAGGAACAATCGTGGGGAAACTCCGGCGGCCTGGCGAAGAGAAAGAAGATCTGGTGTACAGATCCGCTTCCACGGTTAGGAAGTGCCGGTGTCTGTGCCGAGCCAACAATTTGGCGCACGTGCCTGAAGAAGATCGGCACCTGGTATACGAGTCTGACGGTTGGGCGCTAGATCTCGCACGGTGTGAACTACGCACGCGGGGAGTTCTGGTTCCGCTGGGGAACCGCGCGTTGCAGATCTTTGTAGTTCTGGTTCAGTCGGCGGGGAAACTCGTCACTAAGGACGAACTCATGGCCCGCGTATGGCCAGGCGCGATCGTCGAGGAAAATAAGCTTCAGGTTCACATATCGGCGATTCGCAAGGCACTCGGGACAGATCGAGGAACGATAAAGACGTCCTTCGGTCGTGGCTATTGCCTCGTGGGAGATTGGGCGACTCGGGAAAACGTGGTGACGGACTCGGCTGGTCTCGATCCGATGCTAAGGCCCCGGCAGCCGTTGCTTACTAATTTGTCCGTAGCGGCGTCTGACGTTATCGGCCGATTAGCGGCTTTGCGGCAAGTGCAGGATCTTCTGGCCGCCCACCGAGCGGTCACGCTGACCGGGCCGGGCGGAATCGGTAAAACCACGCTGGCGCTGGAGGTCGCCCGCAGCGTGTTCCCGATCTTTAACGGTGATTGCTGGCTTGTTGACCTGGCTTCCCTCTCGGATCCTGGCTTGGTGCCGCCCGTAGTTGCGGGCGTCCTCGGCCTGAGGCTGCACGGCGATGGAATTTCCGCTGATTCCGTCGCTCACGCCATCGGAGCAAAGAAGCTTCTCCTGATTCTCGACAATTGCGAGCACGTCATCGACGCGGTCGCCCGAATGGCGGAAACGCTAATGCGTCTGTGTCCGGCCACTTCCATTGTTGCGACGAGCCGCGAGGTACTGAGGATCGAGGGCGAACACGTCTATCGAGTTCTCCCGCTGGAGGTGCCGAGCCACGATGAGGAGGAATCAGCCATCCTCGAACACAGCGCCGTACAGCTATTCATCGCCAGGGCGAGGGCGCTGAACCAGGAATTCTCGCTGCACGGAGAGAACCTTCGAACGATTGCCTCCATCTGTCGTCGCCTCGACGGCATCCCGCTCGCCATCGAGTTTGCGGCGGCGCGTGCCGCAATGCTCGGACCCGAGCTGGTAGTGTCTCGCCTTGATAAGCGGTTCGAGCTGTTGACCGGCGGGCACCGAACGGCGCTGCCGCGGCATCAGACGCTGCGCGCAACGCTGGACTGGAGCTATGAATTACTATGCGAGCCGGAACGGTGCCTGCTGCGCCGATTGGCTGTCTTCGCCGCCGGGTTCACGCTCGAGGCCGTGAACGCCGTGATGAGCGACAGGGATCCTGCCGCTTCCGCTCTCCTCGAACAGATCGCCAATCTGGTCGCCAAGTCGCTCGTTACATTGGACGGAGCGGTACCTGCCGGTCGCTGGCGGCTGCTGGAGACGATTCGAGCGTATGCGCTTGAGAAACTGGCCGAAAGCGGTGAAACCGAACAGGCCGCGCGACGCTGTGCCGAGTACTTTCGAGATCTCGTCCGGCCGGCCATCCATAGTTCACCGGTCGCACGCATCCAGACGCCAGGCGTTTTCGCAATCGAGTGAGCAATTTGGGAAGATCGCGCACACTTTCTAGGCAAACATATTTGTCGCGAGATCACTTTCAGCGCCTCACATCCACAACTGGGGGACCGGTAGGGACGCCGACAAATGGCCTCCTCAGCGCAAACAATGGCAGCACGCGGATTAACAACCATACGCAGCAGCTTCGGGCCCGAAGAGACGATGAATCGATTTGAGTCCGAAGTCAGAGCAAGAGGCATGATCGCCTTGGCGCATATCGATCATGCGGCCGCGGCGGCAGCCATTGGATTGTCCCTGCGGCCGACAGAGCTGCTGATCTTTGGGGATGCAAGAGGCAGCACCCCGCTGATGGAACTAGTTCAGACGACTGGGATTGACCTGCCACTGAGAGCGCTGGTCTGGCAGGATGCAGCGGGCATTACATGGCTTTCCTATACCGATCCGAACTGGATGGCGAAGCGGCACGGACTGCTCTCCGAAGTCGGGGCGACTGTCAGTGGCCTAGCTGCAGCGCTCAACCAGATGGCTGGATCGGCAGCCACATCTTCGCAATAAAGCATCGCCTTGCCAGCGCAATCGGTTGTTCATAGCGCAAGCCTCGTCATTCCGCGGCCGCGTTCCCCAAAATAGAGACCGTGCGTGCTTCAGAATTGTCTTCAGAATTTTTCAGCACAAACACAAGGAATCGATCCGCCCGGCGAGAGTAGCATGCCGCTCAGCGAGGTGAGCGATGTACTCTTCCGATGCCCAGACTGGCTTTGCAGCCGATGCAGTGTTCGATGTGCAATCCGCCCTACTGCAACGCAACGTTGTTGATGACGAGCCGGAATGGCGAGTTCCTGGACACGCCTCGGCCGTGGCGCTATCGGCGTCGAAGGTAGTTGCCACGCGATGGCATGCGGGCGATGGATGGTCGCAAGAGTTTGCCGCGGAAACTCCGTCGGACTGCCACGTCGTCAAGATCGTATTGCGCAACACGAATATTCGGTTTGGAGTGGCCGGACGGATCGTGCAGGATGGCGTCGCTACACCCGGTACAGTCCACGTTACTGGGCCTGCAGTCCCGGTTCGTTGTGTGTTTCGTGGGCCGTACGATATCTTGCATCTTCATGTACCCAACATTCTAATCGCCGAATACGCCCGCGACGTGATCGGTCACCCAATGCCAGTGCTTTGCTCGAACGACGCTCCACACAAAGATGTAACGGTCGATGCACTGTCACGCGCATTGCTTGAAGCCGACAGAGTCGGTGGCTCGTTTGGACAGCTGTATGCGGACTGCATCGGCATTGCCATCATCGCGAAGCTTCTTGCCTCGGCCAACCGCTTGGCCGCGGCCGAGCGACCGAAAGTAGGTGAACTTTCGCGATGGCGACTGAAACGAGCCGTCGATTATTTAGAAGACCAGCTCGGCAAGCCCGTGAGCCTTGCCGATGTTGCTTCGGCGGCCGGCCTCACGCGCATGCATTTCGCGGCGCAATTTCGGGCGGCCACGGGTCTGCGGCCTCACGAGTATCTGTTGCGCCGCCGGATCGAGCGGGCTCAAGAAATGCTCGCTGGTACCGGCATGTCGTTGGTGGATATCGCGCTATCGGTCGGCTTCCAAACCCAGTCACACTTTACCAGCGTTTTCAAACGTTACGCCGGACAGCCGCCGCGTGCGTGGCGCGAATCGCGCGGCGCGACAGTGGGCAGTGCGTCTCCTCGGTGCCGGTGCTCGCTCGAGGGCGCTTGAAATGCTGTGAGCAAAATCGGGCGCGGCCTTCAAGACGCGTTGTTTCCCGATCAGGGGTTGAGTGAGTCGCGTCACATCAAGGTAGCGTGCTGCCAATGAGAGTAGAGGCGTCTTCGGAGTCAGATTCCTATCAATTCGCTCCGGATGAGCGACCAGCCTTCGTGGGTTCTCCGTTCTCGCCGCAACACCCTGCGTGGCGCCGCGCAATTTTTGCGTGTGTCGGCCTGCTGACGGGCTTGTGCTCGGCGTTTCCGAATGCTCTTGTCACCGTAAACGTAGGTTCGATTTCCGGCTCTCTGGGCCTCTACGTCGCGCAGGCGAGCTGGTTGCCGGCCATTTATGTCGCGATGAATGCCAGCGCGAACCTCACGCTGGTCAAGGCGAGAACACAATTTGGCGTTCCGACCGTCACTCAGACGTTGCTGATCGCCTACGCGACCGCTGATTTGCTGCAATTCATGATTCCCGGCCTCGCCTCGGCTGTAATCATACGCGCCATCAGCGGCGTGACGGCGGCATGTCTCGTAACGCTCGCGGTCTACTACTTGATGCAGGTTTTCTCGGTCAAGTTCAGACCCCTGGCACTCGTGATCGGTATAGGCCTGACGCAACTCGGTACGCCGTTCGCGCGCATGGTGCCCGTCGAGCTGCTCGCCGTCGATGGATGGCGCGGGCTACATCTCATCGAACTGAGTGTGGCAACCGGCTTACTCGCGATCACGCTGGCGTTTCCACTTCCGCCAAGCGATCGCAGCAGCGTTTTTCGGCCGCTCGATCTGCTGACCATTGCACTCATCGTTCCCGCGATGCTATTACTTTGCGGGGCGCTGGGCCTGGGCCGTGTTGAATGGTGGACGGATTCTCCCTGGATCGGTTGGGCGCTGGCAGCGGCTGTTGCCTTGTTTGCTCTTGCAGGGCTCATCGAAACGCATAGGGCGCGTCCGCTCATTCAGTTCGACTGGCTTAGCGGCACCGACATAGTGCGCTTCGGCGCCGTCGCGTTGTTCGTGCGGCTGGCGCTCGCCGAACAGACTTACGGTGCGGTGGGTTTACTCACATCGGGCGGATTGATCAACGATCAGCTACGAACCCTGTTCGCTATTGTCGCCGCGGCGATGTTGGCCGGAATTCTGGCGGCGGCACTCACCTTGTCCGAACGCCGCATTCCCTGGCAGGTGATGACCGCCGCGCTCGTCATCGCGCTCGGCGCGGCGCTAGACACCGACGCAACCAATCTTACGCGACCCCCGCAATTGTATGTAAGCCAGGCGCTGCTTGGGTTCGGCACGACGCTGTTCATGGGGCCGGCGCTGATTTACGGATTGCTGCGCGTGCTTCGCCGCGGCGCCGATGTTCTCGTCAGTTTCGTGGTGCTATTCAGTGTGACTCAGAACGTCGGCGGATTGCTCGGCTCCGCCCTCCTGGGAACCTATCAGGTCATGCAGACGCGCGCCCACGCCCACGCACTGTCCGAGCACATGCGCGCTTCAGATCCCGCTGTTGTCGATCGCATTCGCACCGGCGCTCGCGCCGTTGCGGGCGTCGTGACCGATTCAAGCCAGCGCGTCGCGGAAGGGGCGAGCTTACTTGGGAAAGCGATGACTCAAGAGGCGAGCGTCGCTGCGTACTGCAATGTGTTCAGGGCTGTTGAGATCATGGCACTGGTGATCGCGGTTTATATCGGCTATGTACTGTTTCGCGGCGAGCTTCGGCGACACCGACCGAGTACATCGGAGATCCTGGCGTGAACAGTACGGCGGCTGAGTCCGAGCCCGCACCCGCGCCTGCAGCAGCACCGACCCCGCATTGGCGTCCGAAGCCGCGGCGACCCATCGTGATCGCAGGCATCGCGGGGCTGGCAATCGCTTCGGTAATCGCGATTCTTGTCGCCTGGGGTCTACTACCATTTCATGCGTCGGCGGAAAAGACCGAAAACGCCTACGTCCGCGGGCGCACCACCGTGATCGCGTCGCAGGTCAGCGGATATGTGGTGGCCGTTCCAGTATGGGATTACGAGCGGGTGAGCCCTGAACAAGTTCTTGTTCGCGTCGACGATCGCCCCTATCGAGCTCGCGTCGCGCAGGCGCGGGCTAATGTTGCGGCCGCCGAGGCAAGTCTGGCGAACAATGCACAGGCACAGGCCTCGGGATTCGCTGCCATCGCTGGACAGAACGCAGCGCTCGAGAGCGCCCAAGCCCAACTTCTCAAAGCGCGAGCGGATATGGCTCGTGAGGATGAACTGGTCGGAGATGGCTCGGTGTCGATCCGAGAGCGCGATCAAACGCTGGCTACGCTACGGCAGGCGGAGGCCCAAGTCGGTCAGGGGAAGGCCTCCGTAGCGATTGCTCACCAGAACCTGCGCACAGATGAGGTCGCTCGGGGTGGCCTCGAGGCACAGGTTGAGGCGGCGCGCGCCCAATTGAGTGCCGCGCAGATCGATCTCGACCATACAACCATTCTTGCGCCGGAGGAAGGTCAGCTCGGGGAGGTCGGCGTGCGAATGGGACAGTATGTCACCAGTGGCACCACGCTCATGTCGCTGGTGCCTGCGGACAAATGGGTGATCGGAGATTTCAAGGAGGCCCAGACGGCTCGTATGGCTCCCGGCCAGCAGGCCAGCTTCACCGTCGACGCCCTCGATGGCGCGCGGCTCAATGGTCATGTTGAGCGGCTGTCTCCCGCGGCCGAGTCGGAGTTCGCCGTTCTCAAGCCCGACAACGCCACTGGCAACTTCATCAAGGTTCCGCAGCGGATCGGCGTGCGCATCGTTGTGGATCCGGGGCAACCGTTAGCGTCCCGTCTCAGGCCAGGCATGTCGGTGGAGCTACGCGTCAATACCAGAGATGGGCCGTGAAGCCGACATTCGCTATTATCACTGTGCTGATGCTGGGAGCGTGCGCCGGTCAACGTCCCAAGATACCGACGAGCGCGTCTGTCACACCACCCCAAGCCTGGCGCGCGGATACGAGCGGAGCGGGGGACATCAGCGCGAGTTGGTGGCAGGCCTTCGGCGATCCGGTGTTGACGCGCCTCGTCGATTCCGCGCTTATCAACAATGTCGACATCGCCCTTGCAGCCTCACGCGTGACCGAGGCACGCGGCCAGTTCCATCTCGCCAAGGCACGGACATTGCCCGACGTCGTCGCCGAAGTGGGCGGCGGCCGCCAGCGTGATATCAACCCCGGCTTTGGAGTTCCGGAAAGCCAAAATGTCGGAGCTGCCGGGTTGTCGATTTCCTACGACCTCGATCTCTTCGGACAGCTGGCCCGTGCCGGCGATGCGGCCCGGGCGGCGCTGTTGTCGTCGGAAGCCTCGCGTGACAATGTGCGCCTCGCGGTCGCCGCGGCCGCGGCAAGCGGTTACATCACATTGTGTGCCTTCAATGCACGTCTTGCGGTGCTACGAGACACACTGGTCGAGCGAGCGGACTCTCTCAAGATTGCCCGGCGTCTTTTTGAAGCGGGGTATTCCTCGCAGCTCGATCTCGCGCAAGCCGAATCGGATTACCGAGCCACCGCGCAACAGATACCCGCGGCGCAGCTAGCCATCGTGCGCCAGGAAGACGGCCTGAGCATTCTTCTCGGTGTCAACCCGCGCGACGTCGAACGCGGCGTCGATCTGAACGACCTTACACTGCCCTCGGTGCCCATAACGCTACCGGCTGCGCTCCTTCGCCGCCGGCCGGATATCGTGGCAGCCGAGGAGCAGCTGGTTGCCGCTGATCGATCACTCGATTCCGCGCGGGCTGCCTTTCTGCCCGATGTGCAGCTCTCCGCGGAGGGTGGGCTTGCCGCTTCGACCCTGGTCCCAGGCAGTCCACAATCGGTGTTTTCGCTCGGTGCACGCATTCTCGCCCCGGTCTTTGACAGCGGCCGGCTCAAGGCACAGCAGGAAGTAGTGGCGGCGCAGCGGGATCAGGCGGCCTTTGCCTATCGAAAGGCGGCGCTCGCCGCCTTCCGCGAAGTGGAAGATGCGCTAGCCGCCGTTCAACGCCTCGATGAACAGGAAGCCGCCTTGGAGGCGCAGCGCGATGCCCTCGCGCGGACGCTGACGATCGCGACCAGGCGCTATCGTGCAGGTTATTCGCCTTATCTGGACCAGCTCGACGCCGAGCGGGGATTGCTGTCCGCCAAGCTCGCGCTGGTGCAGAGTCGGGCCGATCGCTTGAATGCACTCGTGACTTTGTACCAGGCATTGGGCGGTGGCTGGCAGGGCATATAAGAACATTGCAGCTTAAGCACCAAAATTGTTTGTACCTTGGAGGGGTCTCAAGGTCCCTTTTTTCGGTCTACAGTACTAGGGAGTCCATAATATAGGTGGGGGGGCTAATACCGCATGTCGAATGGGTCCTTGCTCGTCGGGTGGCAGCAACGCTGGAATCGGAGCCTTTTCCGGTTCCTTGGCCGGCGCGTGCGAGCGAGAGTCGACATCGAAGACCTTGCCCAGGAGACCTATTTGCGGCTGCTTCGCGCGCGGGATCTAGGCGACGTGCGCGACCCGCAGGCGTACCTCTTACGGGTGGCTAATCACGTCCTGGTCGAGTGGCGCGACGATCACCGGCACGCGAAATCGTTAGTGGAGATGGATGACGATCTGCTCATAGACGAGAGTGATCCTGAATCCGAATTGGAAGCCAGCCTTTCCCAAGAGCGTTTGGACCATACACTTGCAACCGTCACTCCGCTTATGAGAGCTGTCCTGCTGTTGAGGTTGCGAGACGAACGCTCCTGCAAGGAGATTGCGCAGGATCTCGATATCACCGTCAGACAAGTCAGGCGCTATCTTTTTCGCGGTTACGAGCAATTGCGCACGGCGTTGGAGAACTAAAGTGGCGAGCGACCAGGATTCTTCAATCTCAATTCTAGAGCAGGCGTCTCACTGGTGGGAGATTCTCCACAGTGATACCGCATCGACCCCCGATCATCGCGAATTCGGAGAGTGGGTCGCCCGGTCGCCCGAGCGCGTCGAGGCGTATCTGAGAACTGCCCAACTGAATCGCGCTCTGAAGTCAAGCAAGTTGCGTTGGCCGAGCACGGCGCGCGAAGTACTGATTCGCGACGCAAAAGCATCGCCGCAGGACGCGCTGCAGTTTCCGCCATGGCGCTCCGTCCCTACTCACGAGAGTCGACCGAATGCGCGAAGCCGTCACATGAGGTTCCCTTTGGGGGTTGCTGCCGCACTTCTGGCCTGCGCCGGCTCGGCCTGGCTGATCCTAGAGAGAACTCAGCAGTTCCAAACGGAAATCGGCGAACAACGCTCGGTTTTGCTCAGGGACGGTTCGCGAGTAACGCTCAATACCGCGTCTAAAATTGAAGTGGATCTGCGCAAGGATCGGCGACTCGTCCGGCTTGTCGAGGGTGAGGCGTTGTTCGATGTGGCTCACGACGCGATGCGACCTTTCGAGGTGCGGGCGGGCAATGCCGTGCTCAGGGATCTTGGCACCCGGTTCAACGTGGACTTGCGCCCGACCCGAACTACCGTCACCGTAATCGAAGGCCAAGTCGTGGCGAGCGCTGAGGGGGTGCTCGAGGATGAGGGTGAGGAATCGATTCGCGAAGGTCTCGGCCCGAGCCATAAGCCTCTTGTACTCGCAGCTTCCGATTCCGTCTTCATTACCTCTTCAGGATTGAGCACTCCCCAACATGGCGTCAATGCAACAGCAGCGATCGCGTGGACGCAACGTGAACTGATGTTCGAACATCGGCCTTTGAGTGAGGTCGCGGAGGAATTCAATCGCTATAACCGCGACCGCATCGAAATCGACGGCGTGGAGTTACGGCGCCGGGAGGTCACGGGGGTGTTTAAAACTCAGGATCCCGCATCGTTCCTCTCATTCCTATCGACACTTCCGGGTGTGGTAATTCGAGAGCGCAGCGATGGCGCTCACATTATTACGGTTGATAACAAAGCGGCAAATCGAGAATTCCCGGGTGCGCGCTAAGGCGCTCCTTTGCATGCTTGTCACTACCATCGCATGGACGCCGAATTGCGGGGCGACAGCTCCAGACAACGAGCCCGTTAATTACACCCTGAAGATCGATCGGCAGTCGCTGGGCCACGCTCTGCAAGAGCTTGCGAGGCAGAGCGGCGTTCAGATCATCTTTTTCTCGCAAGTCACCGAGGGACTTCAGGCGCCTGCGCTCAACGGGCAATACACGCTCGCTGCAGCGCTCGATATCCTTCTTAAGGGGTCAAATCTGACCTTTCGAGTGATCAATTCAACCACGATCGAGATTCGGCCGGTGGCGACCGACAATTCGCGGGGCCCGGCGGCGGACCGTTCCGCGGGAGTATCTAATGCCGCGACGCTCCGTAATCGCGGCCCCCCCCGCCGAAGCACAGATCCTGATTCAGGCGCGCTCGATGAGCTCGTTGTCAACGGCACGGCTGAAGGGCTGGTAGCGACACGCACGGAAACACCGCTTCGCAAGATCCCGCAGACTGTCATGGTTATTTCACAAGAACAAATGCGGCAGGAGAATGACACCGAGGTTGCGGACGCGTTGGACAACGCCGTCGGCATCACGGCGACCAGGATCGATTCGCTGGACGAATTCATTTACTCCCGCGGATTTTTAATCAGCCAATACCATCTGGACGGCGGATCGGGCATTAATCTTTTTAGCGGCACGCCGGATTTGGGTGAATTCGACCACATCGAAGTATTGCGAGGCGCGGATGCGCTGTTCGGCGGCATGGGCAATCCTGGCGCCACGATCAGCTTGGTGCGCAAGCGACCGCTCGATACCAACGAGGTCATGTTCTCTGAGTCGGCGGGTTCCTGGAACAATTATCGCGTCGAGGGTGATGTTACTGGGCCACTCGGGCTCGACGGCGCGCTGCGCGGGCGACTGGATGTTGTCTACGGACACCGGGGCTACTTCTATGATACCGCACGCCTCGAGACCAAAAACATCTTCGGAGCGCTCGAATACGATCTTACCTCTCATACTCTGTTAACCGTGGGCGGAAGCTATCACTGGACAAACGCCCTTCCGTTTTACCTTGGCTTGCCTTCTTATGAGGATGGCAGCGACCCCCATCTGCCGCGCAGCACAGCATTGGCGTTCAACTGGTCGCGCTACTACACACAGACACGCGAGATTTACGTTGAGCTCCAACAAGAATTCGCCGGCGATTGGAAACTCAAGATCAATGCAACATCCTTGAAACAAGCTGCTGAGTTCGACTACGGAGAGTTCCTCTCCCCAATCGATCCGGTCACCAAGTCACTCCCGGTGCTGCCGGAAGAATTCTTCAGCACGCGCCCGAACACGCAGAATCCATTGGCCTTCGACACGACGCTTACGGGAGCCTTTACCTGGTTCGGCCACCGCGTCGAAGTCGCGATCGGCGTTGACCACACTCAATTCGAATCGTTCGTTGCAGAAGGTGTAGTCTTCAGTTTCGGGCCGCCGGTGAATAATGTGTTTGCCTACAACCCTGGGAACTATCCGACCGCACCAGCTCTTTCACCGAACCCTGACGAGGGGTCGATCTTGGGCAACTGGAAGGAGAGCGGAGTGTACGCATCTTCAAAAGTACATCTCGGTGATGCTTGGTCAGTGGTCGGGGGCGCTCGAGTGAGCAATGATCACATCTCGGGTCTCCTCATAAACCTGGCTGTCAAAGATACCGCCAAGGTAACGCCCTATGCCGGTGTGATGTACGATCTCAACGAGCACTATTCTCTGTACGCGAGCTATGCCGACATCTACCAGTCAAATGCCGGACTTCGACTGCCCGACGGCGCTTATGTGCCACCCGCCGACGGCGTTGATGAGGAAGCGGGTATCAAGGGCGCCTGGCGCGACGGCACGCTCAATGGGTTCCTGGTCCTGTATGACATCGATCAGCACGGGCTAGCGATGTATGACGTTAATGCGTCGGCGGTTGAACGGTCTATTCCATATTGCTGCGATCTGCCGAACGGCAGTAGAAGAAGTAAGGGCGTCGATGCGGAGCTCGACGGCAGACTGGCGCCCGGCTGGCTCATCGGCGCGGGGTACACGTTCAATATTAATCGCGATGAATCCGTAGGCGATTTAGCCCCCGCGACCCCGAGGCACCTGGTTAAGTTGTGGATGAGCGAGCAATTACCGGGTCGATGGCGCCGCTGGACGGTGGGCGGCACTCTGCAAGCGCAAAGCAGTAACTACTTCCCCGAGTATGCTTGCCTGCAGAATTATCAGGTTGGATATTGCCAGCAGTACGCTCCTTTCAAGGAGACGCAAGGATCCTACGCGGTCGTGAACCTTCGAACCGGGTATCAAGTCAATTCCCATTGGCGCGCGGCGTTGAGCATTAACAACGTGTTTGATCGCATTTACTACCAGACTATAGGGTACCCCGCTAGCAATTCTTGGTATGGCGAGCCGCGCGGGTTCTTGCTTCGGCTCGACGCCCGATATTGAGTTGAGGGAATCTCGAATGAACTCGATCGACTCGTTGCCGCGCATGCCGAAGCAAGGCCGACACTTGGTATACGAGTTTGGCGGGTGGGAGGTTGATCTCGCGCGGCGCGAACTGCGCACACGTGGACACCCTGTTCCCTTGGGGAGCCGAGCGTTCCAAGTCTTTGCTGCGCTGGTAGAGTCGGCCGGGAAACTCGTCACTAAGGACGAGCTTATGGCCCGTGTCTGGCCCGGCGCGATCGTCGAGGAGAATACCCTTGAAGTTCACGTATCCGCCGTGCGCAAGGCGCTCGGGCCCGATCGGGTAACGCTGAAGACGTCCTTCGGGCGTGGCTATCGCCTCCATGGAAACTGGACGATCAGGCAGGAGGACCCACTCGCGGATTCGGATTTGCCCGAACTTCCGCGGATGCCTACGAAGCCGTTTCTGACCAACGTAGCCGAGGCGGCGTCTGAGGTCATTGGGCGAGCTTCAGCGGTGGAGCAGCTACGAGCAATTCTCTGCGCCTACCGGATGATTACGCTGACTGGACCGGGTGGAATTGGGAAAACCACGCTCGCGCTGGAAATTGCGCGCAGCCTGTTTCCGACCTTTAACGGCGACTGTTGGCTTGTTGATGTGGTGTCCCTGTCGGATCCCGGCCTTGTCCCATCGATGGTCGCGGGGGTCCTGGGCCTGAAGTTGGAGGGGGACGAGATCTCCTCGGAATCCGTCGCTCGCGCCATCGGGGGAAAGAAGCTTCTGCTGATTCTCGATACTTGCGAACATCTCATCGACGCAGCGGCGAGATTGACGGAGACCGTCTTGCGTCTGTGCCCAGCCACGTCCATTGTGGCGACGAGCCGCGAGGTGCTGCGGATCGAGGGCGAGCACGTCTTTCGTGTTCCCCCGCTGGACGTGCCGCTCCAGCATGACGAGGATTCCGGCAGCATACTTGCGCATAGCGCCGTACAGCTTTTCATCGCGAGGACGAGGGCCCTGGATTCGGCCTTCGTGCCGCGCGGCGAGAGCCTTCCGTCGATTGCTGCCATTTGTCGGCGCCTTGACGGCATCCCGCTCGCCATCGAATTTGCGGCAGCTCGTGCTGCAACGCTCGGACCCGAACTGGTTCTATCCCGCCTGAATGAGCGATTCGCACTGCTGATCGGCGGGCGCCGCACGGCACTGCCGCGGCATCAGACGCTGCGCGCAATGCTCGACTGGAGCTATGAACTGCTCCCCGAGGCGGAGCGGTGCCTCCTGCGCCGGTTGGGTATCTTCGCCGCCGGCTTCACGCTCGAGGCAGCGGTCGCCGTGATGAGCGACCAAGGTCACGCCGCGTCCGTTCTTCTCGAACAGATCGCCAATCTGGCCGCCAAGTCGCTGGTAACAACGGATGGATGGACACCCACCGGTCGTTGGCGACTCATCGAGACGACACGAGCATATGCGCTCGAATTACTTGCCGAAAGCGGTGAAGCCGAGCAGGTCGCGCGACGCCACGTCGAATTCTTGGTGCGCTACCGGGGGAGTGGCGCACTGCCCTCAGTTACACCCGCTTAAGCGTCACGGCGAGAAATTGCGCACGTGCCCGCGCGGGCCACAGCCAGGCATTTGGGATATCGATCGCGCGACCTCTCAATACTTCATCGCCGACGTGCTTTCTCGGTATTGTCGTGCCGATTCGAAAGAGCAAGACAGGAAGATGCCATCACACTCCCAACTATTACGAGACAGCCTATTGAGACGTCTGGAGAGCCCCGAGGGATCACACTGACCCAGTCAGGATAGCCGAAGGATAAGCAGCAGATGAACCTCACCGCACTGTTCTTATCTAGATTGCAATTTGCATTCACGGTCTCCTTTCATATCATATTTCCATCGTTCACGATTGGGCTGGCGGCGTGGCTCACTGTCCTCGAGGGACTAAATCTCGTGACCAAGCGGCCGGTTTATCGCCGCTTATTTGAATTTTGGCTGAAGATATTTGGCGTAGCCTTCGGTCTCGGTGTCGTTTCCGGTGTCGTATTGGCGTTTGAAATGGGTATGAACTGGAGCCGGCTCTCCGAAGCGACCGGCCCCATTCAGGGGCCGCTACTCGTCTATGAAAGTTTTACCGCCTTTGCGCTCGAGGCGGCATTTTTCGGTGTCCTGACGTATGGTCGACATCGGGTTCCTCCTGCGCTTTACTTTTTTTCGACTTTGATGGTGTCTCTCGGCACGACCTTCAGCGCCTATTGGATCATGGTCAACAATAGCTGGATGCAGGCGCCGGTCGGGTACGAACTCATCAACGGTGCCTATGCCCCGAACGATTGGAAGTCGATCCTATTCAGTCCGGTCGTCTGGGTACGATTTCCCCATATGCTACTTGCAGCCTACGTGACCGGGGCATTCTGCGTGGCCGCAACCGGGGCGTGGTATAGATTGCGCAATAGCTACGCCTCGGAAGCGCGCGTGATGCTGCGCATGGGATTGGTCCTGGCCGCAGTGTTGCTCCCACTACAAATGCTCTTCGGTCATTTGAACGGCGACTACGTCCACGACCGTCAACCGACCAAATTCGCGGCAATCGAGGCACGTTGGCACGATGAACAGCCGGCTGCGGAGGTGTTGCTGGCCATTCCTGATGCCGAGAACGAAATCAATCACTACGAACTGAAAATTCCCTATCTTGGGAGCCTGATCGCAACAATGACGTTGGACTCGAAGGAGGTAGGCCTTACCGATTTCCCCAAACGAGATCGGCCGCCTATCGCCATTCCATTCTTTACTTTTAGGATAATGGTCGGCTGCGGCCTGTTGATGATGACGGTCGCGTGGTGCGGCTGCTTTTTTAAACTGGCGCAAAGGATGGATCAACAGCGCGTTCTGCTGTGGGCCACATTCTTGAGCTTTCCGCTTCCATTCATCGCCACCCTAACCGGTTGGTTCACCGCGGAGGTTGGTCGACAACCATGGAGTGTCTACGGAGTGCTGCGCACGGCGGATGCCGTATCCCCCAATTTGACTGTGGGTTCGACGGTGGCGTCATTGGCGTTTTTTAGTGTCATCTACGTTCTCATTTTTACCTTTGGTACATTGTATATTTATCGTCTGATCAGCACCGGACCCGCAGCAGCACCCGCCGCGAGGACCAACAACTCGAAAAGGCCCATGGCGCTTGCGGGGAAACCTACGAGCCTCGAGGCGACCACGGAGACTCCACAATGACGCCCCTCTTCTGGGCCGCAATTCTCACGGTCGCGATTCTTCTGTACGTACTGCTTGACGGTTCCGACCTTGGCGTCGGTATGCTGTTCGGACTTACTCATGATGAGAGTGACCGACGCCAAATGCTTGCCTCGATTTCTCCTGTCTGGGACGGCAACGAGACCTGGCTGGTCATCGCCGGGACGGTGCTCTTTGGTGCATTCCCCCGGGCCTATGGTACGTTGATGTCCGCGTTCTACTTACCGCTGGTGCTCATGCTCGGCGCATTAATATTGCGCGGCGTCGCATTTGAGTTCAGATACAAAGCCACTGGTTCGCGCTGGATGTGGGACGCGGGATTTGCGGGCGGCTCTTTCGTCGTCGCTTTTGTCCAAGGCGTCGCCGTTGGGGCTCTCGCGAAAGGGCTTCCCATGGAGAATGGACGATACGTCGGCGGGACTTTCGGGTGGTTGAGCGCATTCTCCTTGCTCTGTGGCCTTGCGCTATGTGCTGGCTACATATTGATCGGGCTCGGATGGCTCATCGCCAAATGCGAGGGGTCTTTGCAGGATAAGGCCTATCGACGAATACGTGTCACCACACTGTGCGTCGTTGTTTTCCTGGCGGGCCTTTTCATTTACTCATCGCACCTAGCACTACGGATCTTAGATAGATGGGCGGACCGCCCTTACTTGGGTGTCTTTCCAGCAATCGGCGTCGCGGCAGCGTTGGTCCTTTTATTTGGAAAGCGCGATTGCCGCGATCATCGGCCGTTTATCATGATGGTGGCGATCTTCGTGTCCGCCTTGGGTACATTTCTCGTGTCGTTCTGGCCATACATGATTCCGTTTGCGTTAACGATTGATCAAGCAGCAGCCCCTCCATCCAGCTTGCGATTCATGTTTTGGGGATCCGGCTTGTTTGTGTTTCCCCTCATCGTGATTTACTCGGCCGCGGTTTACAAAGTCTTCCATGGTAAGGTGGTGGTGGACAGTGAGTAGCGAGCCATCGTTCTCGCGACCTCTCAATGCTCCATTGCCGACGTGCTTTCTCGGTATTGTCGTGCCGATTCGAAAGAGCAAGGCGGGAATATGCCGTCATACTCCCAACTACCATGAAGCAGCCTATGAGACATTTGGAGAGTCCCGAGGGTGGTTGCACGCAAATGGCATGCACAGGGAGAGTGATACTCGTTGATAGGCGCTCCAACACCGTGCGCCGCCTCGCTGGGAACGTTGCGACACTTCTCGACATCGCCCGGCGCGAATGGGATACGAATCAAGATGCCGCGCTTGCATCCATTGCCAAAGCGTGTTGTTTGCTGCGCGGGGAAATCGACCGGCCGTCAGCCTGTGCCCGCCAAAATGCAATCCGAAACGGGCTTCTCGGTTGGCAGGTCCGTCGCGTCCGAGACTATATCGAGGCCCACATGGGCGCGCAGATACGCGTCTCGGACTTGAGCGCGCTGGTTCGGCGAAGTGAAGCTCACTTCGCACGCGCCTTCAAACGCAGCTTTGGGAAGACCCCGCATTCATACCTCGTGGAGCGAAGAGTGGAGCAAGCGAGTCACCTGATGCTCGCCAGCGATTCATCGATCAGTGATATCGCCGCGGCCTGTGGATTCAATGATCAAGCTCACTTTTGCAATCAATTCCGGCGACGTCATGGGCAAACTCCCGCCGCATGGCGCCGCGAAACGTGCGCGTGTAGAGAATAGTTATGGACTCGTTCTCGACGTGTGAGCTATCAGTCGACGATGCCCGATTTGAGACCCTGCGGAAGCTGGTCAGCAGTGTTTTCTCCCTACTCGACATTGCCAGACAGGAAGCGCTGACGGATCAGACCTTAGCGCGCGCTTCTGTTGACCGAGCTTTATTGCTACTCCAAGAACAGATCGAGCTTCACCTGACGAGTTCAGGACGCGGCGCGTACAATAGAGGGCTTCTTGATTGGCAGGCCCGTCGCGTTGGCGAACATATTGAAAAAAATATTGGAGCTTCGATACGCGTTTCGGACTTGAGTGCACTTGTTCAACTTAGCGAGGCATATTTCGCGCGTGCCTTTAAGCGCACCTACGGAAAGACACCACACTCCTACGTGATTGGACGCAGGCTCGCCCAGGCAAGTCACCACTTACTAAATGGCCACGCACCGATCAGCGACATTGCTCTCGAATGCGGCTTCAGCGATCAGGCTCATTTGTGCAAGCTATTCAAGCGCCGCATGGGCCAGAGTCCCGCTGCGTGGCGCAGGGAAGCACGTGCAAGAACTGGCGCGGTGGCCGGCGGACGACTTCAGAGCATCACAAGCCATGAGCTGTCCGCCATTTCGAATTGCCACTTTAGTCATCACTTCGATCGCGCGGCTATTCACCAAATATATCAGGATGCGCCAATTCATGCTGCGCAGCGCGAAGTACAAAGACCATGACGCGCAAGCCCTCAGACTGTTGCCGCTGGCGCGAGGGTGCACTGGCATTCCGTGAAAATAGGTTCTTCATAGCATCGGGTGATGCATTGGGGCAGTGAGGTTCAAATCGCATGACAGTAAATGCGGGACTCAATCGGCGACAATTCCTTAGCGGGACTTCAGCCGCAGCAACCGTCGCGGCCGCGACGCAAGTAGTGCTCGGCACAGCGCGCGGTGGTGACGCGCCGGCGGCAGCAGAGGCGGACTACTCTCCGACGTTCTTTACCAAAGCCGAATGGGCATTCATCAACGCCGCAGTGGGCCGCCTTATCCCGAGTGATAGCAACGGACCTGGGGGCGTGGATGCAGGTGTGCCGGCTTTCTTGGATCGCCAAATGGAACTGCCTTACGGACATGGCGCCTTTGCCTACATGCAGGGCCCTTTCCAGCCTAATGCACCGGTGTCGCTGGGATACCAGCTGCCGCTCACACCGCGAGAGTTGTATCGCCTCGGCATAGCTGCCGCAGATGAGGCGAGTCGACAGAGCAGTGGCCGACGGTTTTTCGAACTTGAGGTGGCTCTGCAGGACAGATTTCTCACGGCGCTGGAAACGGGGACCGTTCAGTTGAGCGGGCTGCCGGCAAAAGCCTTCTTTACTCAGCTCTGGGGCAACGTGCGCGAGGGTTATTTTGCGGACCCCTTGTATGGCGGAAATCGCGGCATGGTTGGGTGGAAATTGATCGGCTTTCCGGGCGCGCGTGCCGACTTCACCGACTGGATGGATCAGCAAGGTAAGAAATACCCTTATGGACCCGTATCAATTGGCGGCAGGAGGGCTTGATGGCGACTGTATTGAAGCCGGTTGACGCCGTCGTCATCGGATTCGGTTGGACCGGCTCCATTATGGCCAAGACGTTGACCGATGCGGGTCTGTCTGTCGTGGCGCTCGAGCGCGGTCCGCCTCAGGATACCGCGCCTGATTTCGAGTATCCCCGAATTATCGATGAACTCAGGTATGCCGTTCGCGGTGAAACGTTTCAGCCGTTGGCCAAGGAGACGGTAACGGTACGTCATGATATTGGCGACGTTGCATCCCCCTACCGACGATACGGATCGTTCATCTTTGGTAACGGTGTCGGTGGGGCAGGGATGCATTGGAGCGGCCAGATATGGCGAGCATCGCCGGAAGATCTGCGTCTGAGAAGCCACGTGGAGCAGCGCTACGGAAAACGGTTCATTCCGGCCGATATGACCATCCAGGACTATCCGGTGAGCTATGAAGAGCTGGAACCACACTTCGATCACTTCGAAAAAGTTTGCGGAATCTCCGGAGTCGCCGGGAATCTGCGTGGTAAATTGCAGGCGGGCGGCAATCCCTTCGAGGGTCCCCGCAGTGACGATTATCCGACGAAACCGCTGCCGCCTGTTTATAGTGCACAACTATTCGAAAAGGCGACGTCGAGCCTCGGCTACAAGCCGTTTCCGATGCCGTCGGCGAACAGCTCGGGGCCTTACACGAATCCGTACGGTGTCAGACAAGGTCCGTGCAATATGTGCGGATTCTGCGAATTCTTCGGATGCTTTCTCTATTCGAAGGCATCACCCCAGACCACGATCCTGCCAATACTCGTCAATCGCCACAATTTCGAGCTGCGGACCAACGCCTATGTCACACGCATTCTGCTCGATGCCTCCGGCAAACGCGCCATAGGCGTCCGATATGTCGACCGAGAGGGGCGCGAGGTCGACCAGCCCGCTGACATGGTCGTTCTATCGGCATTTCAGATGCACAATGTGCGCTTGTTGCTGCTGTCGGGCATCGGAACGCCTTACGATCCCAAGAGCGGCAAGGGTGTAGTCGGCAAGAATTACGCTTATCAGATGAGCACCTCCAGTGCCGCATTCTTCGATGAAGATGTTCAGATAAACCCATTCATCGGCGCTGGGGCGGCCGGACAGCGAGCGATCGACGAGTTCAACTCCGATCATTTTGATCACGCGAAGCACGGATTCATCGGTGGCTCGCTGATCGTGACGGATGCTACCGGCGGCCGGCCGATCGGCCAAATGTGGGTACCGCCAGATTCTCCGCGGTGGGGGTCCGGGTGGAAGGAGGCAGTGCGCAAACATTACCTACACACCGCGACGTTCAATAGTCTGGGCTCGGTGATGTCATATCGAGATCGATACCTCGATCTTGATCCGACGTATAAGGACTCTCACGGACTGCCGCTACTACGATTAACGTTTGATTGGCACGATAACGAGTACAAGGTTGCCGCGTTTGCCGTCGCGCGAGTTCAAGAAATAATTCGGGCCATGAATCCCCGCAGCCAGTTCTCGCTCTTCATGAAGCCGGGGGAAAAATACGACACCCGCTTTTATCAATCCACACATACGACGGGAGGGGCGATCATGGGCAGCAGCCCCGCCAACAGCGTGATCAACCGCTATTCGCAAAGCTGGGATGTGCCTAATCTCTTCGTGATGGGTGCGTCGGCCTTCCCTCAAAATATTGGATACAACCCCACGGGCTTGGTTGCCGGACTCGCTTATTTCTCCGCAGCAAAGATCAAAGAGACCTATATAAAGTCACCTGGAGCATTGGTGCAGGCATGACACTGCAACGCAGGGCATGGCTTTTGGCGGGCGTGGGCGGCGCGCTACTGATTCTTCTGATGGGTGCGGCCAAATTATCGGACATGCGGACGGGAGCCAATGTCGTTGAGCGGCTTCCGGTTACGCCAGAGTTGATCAGCCGTGGTGCTTATCTGGCCAAGCTGGGCGATTGCGCCGCCTGTCATAGCGTCCCCGGATCCCCCGCGTTCGCCGGCGGCTTGAGAATGAATATTCCCATTGGGGCGATTTACTCGACCAACATCACGCCCGACAAGCGCTACGGAATCGGCGATTACTCGCTGGCGGACTTCGACCGCGCTCTGCGCTTCGGCGTGGCCGGCGGCCATACGTTGTATCCTGCCATGCCTTTCGCCTCGTACGCGAACACGAGGTCCGAAGACGTCGAAGCGTTATACGCCTTTTTCCAACGCGGCGTGGCAGCGGCGCCCACACCAAACGAGGCGGCCAATATTCCCTTCCCGCTTTCCATGCGCTGGCCTCTGACATATTGGCGATGGCTCTTCGCGCCCAGCCCCACACCATTTGTAAGCGAAGAGGCCGCGGATTCAATTGTCGCGCGCGGCGAGTACTTCGTCGAAGGGCTAGGACACTGCGGCGAGTGTCACACACCGCGCGCACTCACACTGCAGGTCAAAGCGCAGAATGCCCGCCAAGGGGACCTGTTCCTGTCAGGTGCCGTCGTGGAGAGTTGGTACGCCCCCAGCCTGCGCAATGGCGGACCCGACACCGTCGGCGCCTGGTCAGCGCAGGAAATCGAGAAGTTCCTCACGACGGGTGCCAATGATCACGGCATCGCCTTTGGGTCCATGAGCGATGTGATCGTGCACAGCAGCCAGTACATGACGCCAGAGGACGCCGCTGCCACAGCCGCGTTTTTGAAGACGCTGGCGCCAGCGAGCGGTGTCGCGGCAAAGCAGTTTGTCTATGACGAGAGTACCGATCGAGCGCTGCGTCGCGGCGATGCGACAGAACGCGGTGCGATGCTGTACCTCGACAATTGCGCGGCATGTCACAAGCCGAATGGGCAGGGGTATGACAGGGTTTTCCCGGCGCTGGCCGGCAATCCGGTGGTGGAGGGAGCGAACCCGATCTCGTTGGCTTCGATAGTATTGGGCGGCTCCGCCACGCCCATCACGAACTCAACCCCCGCTCAATTCACCATGCCTGCGTTCGACTGGCGTCTCACCGATCAAGACGTCACGGACGTGGTCAATTTTGTCCGAACCAGTTGGGGAAACAGCGCGAGCGCAATCGATGTGGATTCGGTATCTCATCTGCGAAGAGGACTGCAGGTGAGCCAGCGATAGGGATGGTGAGAGGAAATGACATGACTAATTTAAAGGTAAAGGCGCTCGTCTTCGATACGTTTGGAACGGTGGTGGACTGGCGGGGTTCCATGATTGCGGAGGGTATGACGTGGGGCAAAGCAAAGGGCCTGAACATCGATTGGGCGAAGTTCATGGACGCCTGGCACAACGCGTACCCAGCAGCCATGGACAGGGTCCGAAAGGGCGAGATTCCGTGGACGCGCCTCGATGACTTGAACCGCATGAACCTGGAAGACCTGCTGAAGCAATTCAATATTACGGGGATTTCGGAGAAGGAAAAAAGCCATTGGAGTCAGGTCTGGCGAAGGCTCAATCCTTGGCCTGACTCTGTCGAGGGGCTCACCCGCTTAAAGAAGAAATACATCATTGCGCCCTTGTCCAACGCCAATATCGCGCTCATGGCTAACCTGGCTAAGTTTGGAGGCTTACCGTGGGACGTGATTTTAGGCGCTGAGCTAGCCAAGCATTACAAACCCGACCCTGAAACGTATCTCTCAGCACCGTATTTTCTCAATCTGAAGGCCGAGGAAGTGATGATGTGCGCGGCCCACATCTACGATTTGCAGGCCGCCCGCAGTCATGGGCTCAGAACGGGCTTTATTTATCGCCCAACTGAGTATGGTCCCGGACCTGCCGATAAAGCAAAGGCCGGCGACTTTGATATAGTCGCTTCAAGCCTCGCGGACCTTGCCCAACAACTGGGTGTCTAGTCCTACCCGCCGGCGAGCCAGCCGAGCACCAATCGAGTGATCTCCGCGGGTTTCTCCCGATGCAGAAAGTGGCCGCAAGCGGGTATGATCTCGAATCGATAGGGGCCGCTGAAGTATTTCGACTGGGTTTTCATCGGTTTGGCTCTGATGTCGTCGGCGCCGCACAGCGCCAGTGTCGGCACGCTGATCGGGCGGTCGAGCTGTGACCGCAATTCAGCCAGGGCCGGATCTTGAAAGGCCGGATTGAGCGCGGCGCGATAAAAGCCTACGGTCGCAGCGACCGCCCCCGGATGGCGCAGCATGGATTTGATCCGTTCGATGTGAGCATGCTCGTCATGACCGGGCGACCAATAATTCCACAGATAGCTAATGAAGGCGAAATCATTGGCGGGAATCGCGTGCTCGGGCAGTGTGGGTAGTTGGAAGAACCACCAATGGAAGGCGCGGTGTATCTGTTCCGGCTCGACAAGGCTCTCCTGAACGGCACCGGAATGCGGAATCGCCATGACCACCGCACGCCGCACCAAATCGGGAAAGGCCGCGAGGAATCCATAGGTCATTGCCGCACCCCAGTCCTGCCCCACGACATCCGCCCGGCCGTCCGGGGACAAGACCTCGATGAGGGCCTTGAGGTCGAGTGCCAGGGTGGCTCGGTCGTAGTAGCCTTTTGCGGGAATCTCCGTTGGCGGATGGCCGCGCAGGAACGGTGCGACCACCCGATGGCCGGCAGCGGCGAACGGAGCCATCTGATGTTCCCAGGTCCAAGCAACATCGGGATAGCCATGCAGCAGAATCAGCAACGGTCCCGATCCCTCTTCAAGAAAGGCGAATTCGATCCCGTTGGCGACGACGCGTCCTTCCTTCATGTCTCTCTCCGAATGAGTGAGCCCGCTGGCCACGTACAAAAAAATGGTGCTCTAAGCGCCGAGAGCGCTTCGGTCTCGGCGTTCGCATCTCGACGCCAGCATGAATCACAAATTAGATGACGTATTGCAAAAAGCCGACTTCCAGGCGCAGTAGTGCAGAGAATCGTACAACTGACGTTTAGTGGATAACTACGTCGTGGATGACCAGGTTCTTTCCATAGCCTTGTCACGCGCTGGAAGTGTTCAACTGCTCGATATCCGCGGGAGTCAGTTTCAATTGCGTGGCAGCGACCAATTGATCTAATTGAGCGATCGTGGTTGCGCTGGCAATTGGGGCGGTGATACTGGGGCGGGCGATTTGCCATGCAAGCGCGATACTTGACGGAGACGTCCCGTATCGTCGCCCCACATCATCTAGGGCAGCAAGAATTCTCAAGCCACGCTTGTTGAGGAACTTTGCGACCACACCGGCCCCGCGCGCGCTCTTGGTGGCATCCGCAGGGGTGCGGTACTTTCCACTAAGAAATCCGGACGCGAGCGCAGAATAACTTATCACGCCGATGTGCCGCTCAAGGCACATCGGTTCGAGGGCTGCTTCGTATTCAAAACGCTGGTACAGGTTGTATTGTGGCTGCACCACCTCGTATCGCGGTAGACCCCTCTTGCGACTGACCCCCAGCGCCGCGGACAAGCGCGCAGCGGCGTAGTTCGATGCGCCGATTGCGCGCACTTTCCCCTGGTCAATCAGCTTCTGGTAGGCGGCCAACGTCTCCTCGAACGGAACGTTCGAATCGTCGCAATGTGAGAAATATAGATCGATGTAATCTGTCTGCAGCCTTCGTAGGGACTCCTCGACCGACCTAGCGATATGTGCCGCAGACAAACCTTTGCGGTCGGGCGCCATTTCCATGCCGACTTTGGTGGCGATCACGACGTCCTTGCGCTTGCCGCTGCGCTTCAACCAGTTGCCGATGACCGTCTCCGATTCGCCGCCGCGATGTCCAGGCGCCCAACGGGAATAGACGTCTGCGGTATCGATGAAATTGAGCCCGGAGGCGACCAAACCATCCAGTACCGCGTAGGATGCCGATTCGTCGGCGGTCCATCCAAACACGTTACCGCCGATGCACAACGGAGCTACCCGCAGGCTGGAGCGCCCTAGAGCTCGAAACTGCATCGGGACCTCTCGATGAAATCCGGCATGGCACGCGAGGATATCCGGCTCATTAGCGATGCCTCGCATCTTCAGCATCACGTCAGCAGCATGAGGCGTAATTCGAAAGGCGTATTGGAAAAAGCCGACGTCCAGCGCAGTAATGCCGAGAATCGTACAACTGATGTTCAGCAGATAATCTCGGCATGGATGGCGATCATGTGCCACCCGACCTAAAGCAGATTTGCACAATCTCGACCTTAGGCAATCCTGCAGTATCGAGTGTGAGACGCACCTTAAACCAGGATATCTGATGTCGCGCACAACCTCGCATAGCCCTTCGGCAGCTTCTCGGCCCTTTGCAATGTGGGCACTGTTGAGGGCACTGCTGGTCGCAATCGCGATGCTCCAAGGGCACGCTGTGTACGCAGATGAAGCCACCGAAATCGCCAAGCAAGCGCAAAACCCCGTAGCCTCGCTGATCTCCGTACCTTTTCAGGACAATATCAATTTCGGCGTAGGTCCAGAGTCTCTTGTGCAAAACGTTCTAGAGATTGAACCGGTCATCCCGCTGAAACTCAACGACGACTGGAACGTGATTACCCGAACGATTATTCCCGTGGTTGAGCAGCCGACACTCGCGCCGGGCGTGGGGAATGTCACAGGACTTGGGGATGTACAACCCTCCTTCTACCTATCGCCGGCAAAACCGGGCGCAGTGATTTGGGGCATCGGTCCCTCATTCTCGTTCGCCAGCGCTACGGACCGAAGCCTCGGGAGCGGCAAAGACAGCGCCGGGCTTTCTGCGGCGGCTCTGACAATTCAAGGCCACTGGTTGGTCGGCGCGCTCATCACCGACGTGGTGTCCGTCGGCGGCGAAAAGCATCGCGAAAGCGTCAGCCAGTTTTTGATCGAACCCTTCATTAACTATAATTTTAGCCATGGCTGGTATTTGACGAGTTCACCGATCATAACGGCCAACTGGAAGGCAACATCGGCAAATCAGTGGACAGTGCCGGTGGGCGGCGGCGGCGGGAAGATCATCCATGTGGGTCATCAAGCAATTAACGTACTCGCCCAGGCATTTGACGATGTCGCACACCCTCATGAAGCGGGTAATTGGACGCTGCGTTTGCAAATCAGCTTGTTGTTCCCAAAAGCAAAATAGCCAACCGCATGCGAGACCGCGCAACAGTGTGCGCAAGTGTTGATTGTTACCAGTGGCCTTCCCGGGGGAAAGCACATGCTCACACTCACAGCCGAACAAAAGCGCTTCGTCAGCGCCCAGGCCATCGGCGCGGCAGTCGTGAACGGTCTAACGGCCGTACCGTTTGCCTGGCTTCTGGTTCATGCGCAAGGCGAACCGATGTGGGGGATGCAGAGCCTCATGAGCGATATCTGGGCAACCACTTTCCTCACTGGCTGGATCATGGCGATGATCATGTCCGCCGTCATAGGAAGATACGTGCGGCGTGGCAAGGTCGAGGTGACGCCTTGGGATTGGTCCAAGCACCCGATTCTGCGATTCTTGCCGCACGCGAGGGGAAGACGCAATCTGCTGATCGGGTTCGCCGCCGCCATTATCTTCAGCCCACCTTTGATGGCGCTGGTCTACCTGCTCGGCATCGACCCCTGGGGCTTCACCATGGTGCTTATCGCCAAGGTTATTTACGGCATGTTCCTCGGCATTACTGTAGGACCCATCATCGCCACCGCCGTCATCGTCGGGGACGGGGCAATGGCAACTCGATGACCAACAACGGGCTGCCGCGCCCGACAGCGAACAGTCGTGGCGGACTGGTTAGGGGACTGGCTTCGCAGGCGAATCCGTTGCCACTACGTTTGGCCAAGCGCAGTCATCGCAGTCAGCGAGTCCATATAGTCCCGCCATTGCACAATCTTCCGGTCCTCGATAGTAACGACCGAGATGAACCGGTTATCGTAGGATGCGCCCGTTCTGATAATCCTGCCGTGCACCTCGTATTCGAGGATCACTACACAAGCATCTTGGGATCGATGCACGACGAGCCCGTCCGCGCCGTGCAGGACGATGTTGTTGCCGTAGCCCGCATAGAGTGACATCAGCGCTTCGCGGCCATTAACCTTCTGG
>Ga0209624_10000069_pt1 | contig 96103 bp, 91 predicted proteins | sample JacPinW_OM2H0_O1_FD_188565 | JGI IMG/M metagenome (GOLD analysis project Ga0209624, IMG submission 188565) | Forest soil microbial communities from Algoma, Ontario, Canada - Jack Pine, Ontario site 1_JW_OM2H0_O1 (SPAdes) (version 2) | ecosystem: Environmental > Terrestrial > Soil > Boreal... | reverse complement strand
AAGATATTTTTTCGATTCAAGGTCGGGGCACGGTAGTGACGGGGCGAATCGAGCGCGGCAAGGTGAAGGTCGGCGAGGAGTCGGAAATTGTCGGCTTCCGCGAGACGCGCAAGACGGTGGTGACGGGCGTCGAGATGTTCAAGAAGCAATTGGACGAAGGCATGGCGGGCGACAATGCCGGCTTGCTCTTGCGCGGTATCGCGAAAGAGGATGTCGAGCGCGGCATGGTGCTGGCGAAGCCGGGATCGATCACTCCGCACACCAAGTTCAAGGCGGAAGTCTACATCCTGACGAAAGAAGAAGGCGGTCGGCATACGCCATTCTTCAAGGGCTATCGTCCGCAGTTTTATTTGCGGACGACGGACGTGACGGGGATCGCCGAGTTGCCGGCGGGCACGGAGATGGTGATGCCGGGCGACAATGTGAGCCTGGTGATCGAACTGATCACGCCGGTGGCGATGGAAAAAGGCTTGCGCTTCGCGATTCGCGAAGGCGGGCACACCGTCGGCGCAGGAACGATTGCGGAAATTGTGAAGTAGTTGAAGTAATAATGTGGTGACGGGGCTCTGCCCCGTCATCACATAAGTCCGATTCGCGAGACAGAAAATATCGCGCACAAAAAGCCAAAAGCGCTAAAGGCTAAGAGCTGGTTTAGGGAGTGAGCAATGCCCCGAGAGATTATTACGTTGCAGTGTGGTGATTGCAAAGAGCGGAACTATTCAAAGACCAAGAACCGCAAAACGACGCCGGACCGTCTGGAACTGAAAAAGTTCTGCCGCCGGTGCCGCAAGCACACCTCCCATAAAGAGGTGAAGTAGCCAGGGCCAGCAGTCAGTATGCAGGAGTTCGATTTTAACTGATAGCTGACAGCTGAAAGCTGACAACTGTTTTTAGGGGCGTAAGCTCAACGGTTAAACTGTCGGTCTCCAAAACCGAACTTGGGGGTTCGAATCCCTCCGCCCCTGCCAGAATCAAGGGCAAAGTCGAAGCCCGAGAGGTAGTAGTCGAGGAAAGCGGGAAGGTATGGCGACAGCGGTAGAACAAAACGCGATCACTACCACGTTGCGCTCCTGGCCGGAACGCATCAAGTCTTTTTACAGCGACGTACGCACGGAGATGAAGAAGGTCACGTCACCGTCGGCCAAGGAAGTCCAGGCGACGACGACGGTGGTCATCATTACTGTGTTTCTGTTTGCGTTGTATTTCTGGGTCGTGGATCTCATCATTCAGAACAGCCTGGAGCGGATGCTGCATTATTTCTCGCGTCACTAGATAGCGAGCGAAAGAAGCGATTGAATGCCGGATACGGATAAGGAAAAGACAGAAAGCGCCACGGTGGATGCGGCCCAAGCGGCCGTTACGCCTGCGGAAACGACGCCGGGCGGTGACGCGCCGCGCAATCCGAATATGAAGTGGTACATCATCCACGCCTATTCAGGGTTCGAGCGTAAGGTGCGCGAGTCGCTCGAATCGCGGGTACAAGCTTTCGGATTGCAGGACAAAATTGGCAAGGTGCTGATTCCAACCGAATCCGTCACCGAAGTCCGTGGCGGCAAGAAATATACTTCCGAGCGCATGTTCTATCCCGGCTACGTGCTGGTGGAGATGGACATGGACGACCACGTCTGGCACGTGGTGAAGTCAACGCCGCGCGTGACTGGATTCGTAGGCACCGGCCAGCAGCCAACTCCGCTGTCAGAAGAAGAAGTCAACCACATCGTCTATAAAGTCGCTGACAGCCGCGAGAAGCCGAAGCTAAAAGTCAAGTTTGAGAAAGGCGAGCAGGTGCGCATCGGCGAAGGTCCATTCGCAACCTTCACCGGCGTAGTCGACGACGTCAACGAAGACCGCGAGACGTTGAAAGTGATGGTGACGATCTTCGGCCGTTCGACTCCGGTGGAGTTGGAATTTGGGCAAGTGGAGAAAGTCGCGTAGCTGGAATAGTTATGGGTACGTTCGGGGTGAAGATGCGCAGTAAAACTTAGTGATTTCAGGCCCCGAGCCGAAAATCCTAGACTCGGAGCTGAATTGAAGATAGGTACTGGAAAGGCGTCATGGCAAAGAAAGCTACAGGTTTCGTAAAGTTGCAAATTGCGGCGGGCAAGGCCACTCCGGCGCCTCCGGTAGGTCCGGCCCTCGGCCAGGCGCAAGTCAATATCATGGAGTTCTGCAAGCAGTTCAACGCTCGCACCTCGCAGAAAGAACTGGAAGGCCTGATTGTTCCCGTCGTGATCACGGTGTACAGCGATCGCACGTTCACCTTCATCACCAAGACGCCGCCAGCGTCGGTATTGTTGAAGCGCGCGGCCGGCATCGCCAAGGGATCGGGCGCTCCTAATAAGGATAAAGTGGGCAAGGTGACGCTGAAGCAGGTCGAGGATATTGCTAAACAAAAGATGCCCGATCTGAACGCCGCCTCTGTCGACGCCGCCATCAGGAGCGTGCGCGGCACCGCCCGCTCAATGGGCATTGAAGTGGTTGGGTAGGCCGGCGTCTCGCCGGCTAAGGAATTTGAAAGAGACGCGGTCAGACGCGCCTCAAGTCAACATCACCACGGCTCTTCAAAACAGCGAGGCGCGGTGGGAGACGAGGAAGACATGAAGAAGTCAGGCAAGAATATCGAGAAGGCGCGTAAGGCAGTTGAGCCGCGGCCTTACACGCTGCAGGAAGCAGTTCCACTTCTGCAGAAAGTGAAATTCGCAAAGTTTGACGAGACAGTCGAAGTGACTTTGCGGCTAGGCGTCGACCCGAAGCATGCCGACCAGATGGTGCGCGGCACGGTCGTACTTCCTCACGGACTCGGTAAGTCGAAAAAAGTTCTGGTGATCGCGAGCGGCGAAAAGGTGCGCGAAGCTGAGGCAGCGGGCGCCGATTTTGTCGGCGGCGAAGACATGGTCGAAAAAATTACCAAAGAAAACTGGACCGACTTCGACGCCCTGATCGCCACGCCCGATATGATGAAGTCGGTCGGACGTCTGGGCAAAGTCCTCGGCCCGAAAGGTCTGATGCCGAATCCGAAAACCGGCACCGTCACTATGGACGTCGCGAAAGCCGTCCAGGAAGTGAAAGCGGGCAAAGTAGAATTCCGCACCGATAAAACGGCGCTTGTGCACGTTCCGGTTGGCAAGATTTCGTTCACGCCCGACAAGCTGATCGAAAATGCGACGACGCTGATTTCGAGCGTAATCAAGGCGAAGCCATCGGTGGCGAAGGGCAAGTACATCAAAGCCTGCTATCTGAGCTCGAGCATGGGGCCTGGGATTTCGCTGGACACAACTCCAATCGAGGTTGCGGCCAAGGCATAGGTTGAACAATGTCGCCGGGTGGGCGAGTCCCGCCTCTACAGAAGATTTTGAAAGGGATTGAACATGGCGGTTACCAGAGCTAAGAAAGTTTCGCAGGTGGAAAAACTCGGGGGCGAACTGAAAAATGCTTCGAGCATGATCGTCGCCACATACTCAAAGCTGACAGTGACGCAGGATTTTGAATTGCGCAAGGCGCTGCGTCCAACCGGCGCGAAATATCGCGTGGTGAAAAACACCTTGGCCGAGCGCGCCGGCAAAGGCACGAAGGTTGAGCAAGCGCTGACGAACCTTCAGGGTGTGACCTCGATCGCGTACACCGAAGGCGATCCGGTCGCGCTGGCGAAGGCACTCGCGAAATACGTAAAAGACAATCCGGAATTCAGCTTCAAGGCAGGCATCGTCGAAGGCCGCGTTATCTCGGTCAAAGAGATCGAATCGCTCGCGACCATGCCGTCGAAGGAAGAGCTTTATTCGAAGCTTCTGTTCCTGTTGAATGCGCCGTCGCAGCGTCTGGTCACCGCGATGAATGCGGTCGGACGAAACTTGGCAGTAGTGGTCGGCCAGGGCGTGGAGCAGAAAAAATTCAAGGAAGCATAAGCTTCCGACTTACAAAATTTTCTGGGCAGCAATGCTGCTCGAAAAAAAAGATTTAGTTATCGCGAAGCAAGGGGTGGCGCGGTTTTAAATTCGGGCGTTGTCTGGCGCTCGAATGGACGACCTGGTCGCACTGGAAACCTGGCCGAGCGATAGCGAAATCGCAAGTCGTAAAATAAAAATCTTAAATAAAAGCGGAGAGATTCACATGGCGGATCTACAGCAGTTGGAAGAGTCGATCGTTGGCCTGTCGTTGCTGGAAGCGGCGGAACTGGTCAAGAAACTGGAATCGCGTCTCGGCGTTTCGGCGGCAGCAGCAGCCCCGGTGATGGTTGCCGGCGGCGGAGCGGCAGCCGGCGGAGCAGCTCCGGCGGAAGAGAAGACCGAATTCACCGTCGTCCTCAAGGAGGTCGGCGCCAATAAGATCAACGTTATCAAGGCTGTACGCGAGGTCACCAGCCTTGGCCTGAAAGAGGCAAAGGACCTGGTCGATGGCGCTCCCAAGAGCATTAAAGAAGGTGTCTCGAAGGACGAAGCCGAAACCATCAAGAAGAAGTTCACCGAGGCGGGTGCAGTCGTCGAAGTGAAATAGTTTGGGCAGCTTGAGGGGTGGCTTTGCCGATCCCGACTCACGGGTCAGATCGAGAGCCTCCCCGCTTGCAATTATTTGACCGAACACTAGCTGAATCCGAATGAGTGGTGTTAATATCTAATAAATAACCCGCTTATCCTGGCTTCACTGCGAGGCGACGGCGACCCGCATCCTCCAAATAGACCCAGGAAGCGTAACGGAAAAGGGTCGCTGGAAAAAGTATGGCAGCCGGTCCCGCGGGCGGCGGGACGGAACAGGCCTTTTGAACTGGCACGGAATTTAACAAGTTATTCAAGAGTAGGCGTCACATGTGGCGCCCGCGGACAAACTTGTCCTTGCGGGGGTCGCTCTCTTTTTTCCGCGTACACCGCTCGTTTTCGTCAACCGTAGCAATATTTTGGCGCCGCTTTTTGGCGCCGTCATTCCGCTTGACACCGCAGCCCCGGGCTGCCTGAAAGCAGGAGCTCCTTAGAATGCCAAAGCACAATATTCACCGCAAGCGTTTCGATTTTTCCAAAATTCCAGCGACCATCCAGATTCCGAACTTGATCGAAGTTCAGAAGCGCTCCTATGACCGCTTCCTCCAGATGGATAAACTGCCGAGCGAACGCGAAGACGGCGGCTTGCAGGCCGTGTTTCAGTCCGTGTTCCCGATTACCGACTTCCGCAACGTCTCGCAACTCGAGTTCGTCGACTTCGCTATCGGCAATTGGGAATGCAAGTGCGGCCACCTGAAAGGTCTGCATCACCTGCGCACGACTTGTAAGAATTGCGGATCGACGGTGATCACCGACCCGTTCCATCCCGGCGAAGTTCTTTGCCACAAATGCGGCACCTACAACGCGAACACGCCCGACTTCTGCAACAAGTGCGGCGACCCGGTCGGACTGCAGCTGAAGTATGACGTGGCGGAATGCGAAGAGCGCGGAATGACCTACTCCGCTCCGCTCAAAGTCACCATGCGCCTCACCATCTGGGACAAAGATGAAGCCGGCAATCGCTCCATTCGCGATATCAAGGAGCAGGAAGTTTTCTTTGGCGACGTCCCGCTGATGACGCAGAACGGCACTTTCATCATCAATGGCACCGAGCGCGTCATCGTCAGCCAATTGCACCGCTCGCCTGGGGTGTTCTTCGAGACGGCCGCGAACCGCACGTACTTCCTGGGGAAGATCATTCCCTACCGCGGATCGTGGGTGGAATTTGAATACGACCAGAAGAACGTTCTCTATGTGCGCATCGATCGCAAGCGTAAATTCCTGGGGACGATTTTCCTGCGCGCCCTCGGCCTGCGCTCGGGCGAAGACATTCTCAAGACTTTCTATACGACAGACCGTCTCGTGGTCCGCGACAAGAAGCTTTTCTGGACGCTCGACCCCGCCAGCGAAAAGCCGACGAACCTGCTCGGCATGAAGCTGGCGCACAGCGTCAAATCGAAGTCAGGCGATGAAGTCGCGCACTCCGGCCGCAAAATCACGGCTGCGATTTTGAAGGAAATTCAGAAAGCGAAGATCGCCGAGATCGAAGTCGATATGACCGATCTCGAAGGCGCGTGGGCGGCCAGCGACATCGTCGACACCACGACCGGCGAAGTTCTGCTCGAAGCGAACACCGAAATCACGGCCGACAAAGTTTCGAAAATTCTCGAGTCGGGTGTGGTCGAGCTGAGCGTGTTCTTCCCCGAGCGTGACGACGTGGGCACGGTAATCAGCCAGACCCTGCGCCGCGACTCGATCACCAGCCCTTCGGAGGCGCTGATCGAAATCTATCGCAAGCTGCGTCCCGGCGATCCGCCAACCCTCGACACGGCGACCGCCTTGTTCCAGGGCATGTTCTTCGATCCGCGCAAGTATGACTTTTCGCGCGTAGGCCGGCTGAAGTTCAACATCAAGTTGTTCGAAAATCAGGAAGCGACCAGCCTTGAGCAACGCACGCTTGATCCGAACGACTTTTACGCGACCATCAAATACCTGCTCAAGCTGCGCAAGAATATCGGCGCGGTCGACGATATCGACCACCTCGGTAACCGCCGAGTGCGAGCGGTTGGCGAGTTGCTCGAAAACCAGTTCCGCATCGGCCTCGTCCGCATGGAACGCGCGATCAAAGAAAAAATGAGCGTCTATCAGGAAATGTCTACGGCCATGCCGCACGACCTGGTCAACGCCAAGCCAGTAATGGCCGCGATCCGCGAATTTTTCGGATCGTCGCAGCTGTCGCAGTTCATGGATCAGACCAATCCGCTCTCGGAAATCACCCACAAGCGCCGTCTATCGGCCCTGGGGCCGGGCGGACTCTCGCGCGAGCGCGCAGGATTCGAAGTGCGCGACGTTCACCCCACGCACTACGGACGCATCTGCCCGATTGAGACGCCGGAAGGCCCGAACATTGGGCTGATCTCGTCTCTGAGCTGCTTTGCGCGCATCAACGACTATGGCTTCATCGAGTCACCCTACCGCAAGGTAAAAAACGCGCGCGTCGTGGATTACGTCATCGTCGTCAACGCCGGTGACAGCAGTCACAAGGTCGGCGACTACGTCGAGAAAAGCGAGATGGACAAGACCAACGCTGATCTCAAAGAACGGCGCAAGAAGCCGGTCGAGGTCGAGCCCTTCTCCTTCTATCTATCGGCGTGGGAAGAAGACCGTCACACGATCGCACAGGCCAACATTGAACTTGACGACAAGGGCCGCATCGCTGGCGAACTGGTCAACGCGCGCAAGGCTGGTAACTTCGTCCTCGTGAATCGCGACGAAGTCGACTACGTCGACGTCAGCCCGAAGCAGCTGGTTTCAGTCGCCGCATCGCTCGTGCCGTTCCTTGAGCACGACGACGCCAACCGCGCGCTGATGGGCGCGAACATGCAACGCCAGTCCGTACCGTTGCTCCGGGCGCAGGCTCCGATCGTAGGGACCGGCATGGAAGGTGTCACCGCGCGCGATTCGGGCGCTGTGATCTTAGCGAAGCGCAACGGAATCATCGATTCGGTCGACTCCGAGCGCATCATCGTGCGCGTCGAGGGCGAGCATCATCCGATGCAGCTTTCGCGCGAAGTGGGCAGCGACATTTATCAGCTCACGAAATTCAAGCGCTCGAACCAAAACACTTGCATCAACCAGAAGCCGATCGTGAAGAAAGGCCAGCGCGTGGTCAAAGGCCAAGTCATCGCCGACGGCCCATGCACCGACTTCGGCGAGTTGGCTCTCGGACGCAACGTGCTCGTCGCCTTCATGCCGTGGCGCGGCTACAACTTCGAAGACGCAATCCTCGTCTCTGAAAAGATGGTGAAGGAGGATTACTACACCTCCGTCCACATCGAGGAATTTGAACTCGAAGCACGCGACACCAAGCTCGGCCCCGAGGAAGTCACTCGCGACATTCCGAACGTCAGCGAGTCCACGCTCCGCAATCTGGACGAAGCGGGTGTGATCCGCATCGGCGCCGGCATCAAGCAGGGCGACATCATCGTCGGCAAAGTGACGCCGAAGGGTGAGACCCAGCTCACGCCGGAAGAAAAATTGCTGCGCGCGATCTTCGGCGAAAAGGCCGGCGATGTGCGTGACGCTTCACTCTACTGCCCGCCCGGAATCGAGGGCATCGTAGTCGACGTGAAGATCTTCTCGCGCAAAGGCCAGGAGAAAGACGAACGGGCCAAAGCAATCGAAGGGAATCAGATCGCCAAGCTCGAAAAGAACTTGTCGGATGAAATTCGCATTCTGACCGACGAACGCCTGAAGCGTCTCGAAGGCCTGCTCGGCGGCAAGGAAGTGCAAGCCGATCTCCATGACGAGCGCACCAACAAGCGTTTGCTCACCAAGGACACGATTCTCGACCGCGACACAATCGAGCGCATCTCCACTCGCAATCTAAAGCGCATCAAGTACGCCGACAAAGATCCGCGGGTGAACGAGCAGATCGACGAGATCGAGGAGATGACCTCACGCCAGATCGATGTGCTCAAGAAGATCGTCAACGAAAAGAAAGACAAGCTGACCAAGGGCGATGAGCTGCCGCCGGGCGTAATCAAGCTGGTCAAGGTTTACATTGCCATGAAGCGCAAGCTGAGCGTCGGCGACAAGATGGCTGGCCGCCACGGCAACAAAGGCGTGATCGCGCGCATTCTACCCGAGGAAGATATGCCGTACCTCGAGGATGGAACGCCCGTCGAGATCGTCCTCAACCCGCTCGGCGTGCCCAGCCGTATGAACGTGGGCCAGATTCTTGAAACCCACCTCGGATGGGCGGGCTTTGAACTGGGCAAGAAGATCGGCGAATTGCTGAAACACAATACTCGTAACGATGCCATCCGCCGCGATCTGAAAGCGTTGTTCAAAGATACCGTGCTCGCCGACACCATCGCCGACATGAGTGAAGAGGAACTAGAGGCTTTGGCGCCGACGTTGAAGAAGGGCGTGTTCATGGGTTCGGCCGTCTTCGACGGCGCCCGGGAGACGGAGATCAAAGCATTGCTCAGCAGCGCGGGCCTGCCTACTTCAGGCAAGACCAGTTTGCGCGACGGCATGACCGGCGAGATTTTCGAACAGCCGGTCACGGTCGGCTACATCTATATGCTGAAACTGTCGCATCTGGTGGACGACAAGATTCACGCGCGTTCCATCGGCCCGTACTCGCTGATCACCCAGCAGCCGCTCGGTGGCAAAGCGCAGTTCGGAGGCCAGCGCTTCGGAGAAATGGAAGTCTGGGCTCTCGAAGCTTACGGCGCGGCGTTCATCCTGCAAGAATTGCTGACCGCAAAATCAGACGACGTCTACGGACGCACCAAAATCTACGAGGCCATCGTCAAAGGCGAGGCCGCGATGGAGCCCGGTGTTCCCGAATCGTTCAACGTGCTGATTCGCGAATTGCAGGCGCTCTGCCTCGATGTCGAATTGATCAAGGCCACCGAGAAAAAGCCGATGGCCATTGCGGCAGATTAGTCTTTGGCCGCTAGTCGTTGGTCGTTCGCGGCTAGCGCGCCGATTTGGTTTCGAAGAATAAACCCGCAGTCTTCGCTCTTGAGCTTGCGGGTTAGAGATTTCGCTAGCGACGAACGACCACCGACTAGCGACCGTTCTCGAGAGCCGCGTACGGCGGCGTTACAGCCGTAGGAAAGCGGAGGAACATGTTTCGTTCGAGCCCGTTCGATATGGCAAATCCCGTGGCTGATTTCGATGCCATTCGCATCAGCCTCGCATCCCCGGAAAAAATCCGCAGCTGGTCCCATGGGGAAGTGACCAAGCCGGAAACCATCAACTACCGCACTTTTAAGCCCGAGCGCGATGGCTTGTTCTGCGCCCGCATCTTCGGCCCAGTCACCGACTGGGAATGCCTCTGTGGCAAGTACAAGCGCATGAAGCATCGCGGAGTGATCTGCGACAAGTGCGGCGTCGAAGTCACGCTCTCAAAGGTCCGCCGCGAGCGCCTTGGCCACATCGAGCTCGCTTCGCCCTGTTCGCACGTCTGGTTCTTCAAAGGACTGCCCAGCCGCATCGGGCATCTCCTCGATATTTCCCTGCGCGATCTCGAAGCCATCCTTTACTTCGAAGCCTACGTAGTCGTCGACCCCGGCGACTCGCCGGTAAAAGAGCGCGAAGTAATCAAGGACGAAGTCAAGTATCGCGAACTCGATCAGCAATACCGCCCCGCCGGCTTCAAAGCCATGATGGGCGCGGAAGCGATCAAGGAACTGCTCAAGCGTATCGAAGTCGATTCTCTCTCCGGCGAACTGCGCGAGAAGATGAAGCATGAGACCTCCTTGCAGAAACGCCTCAAGTATGCGAAGCGCCTGAAAGTTGTCGAGGCCTTCCGCAAGAGCGGCAACAAGCCGCAGTGGATGATCCTCGACGTTCTGCCGGTGATTCCACCCGAGCTGCGCCCTCTCGTTCCACTCGATGGTGGGCGCTTTGCCACCTCTGATTTAAACGACCTGTATCGTCGCGTCATCAACCGCAACAACCGGTTGAAGAAGCTGATGGACCTGCACGCTCCCGAAGTCATCGTGCGCAACGAAAAGCGCATGTTGCAGGAAGCGGTCGACGCTCTCTTCGATAACGGACGCCGCGGCCGCGTTCTGCGTGGCGCCAATAACCGTCCGCTCAAATCGCTCTCCGACACGCTAAAAGGCAAGCAGGGACGCTTCCGCCAGAACCTGCTCGGCAAGCGCGTCGACTACTCCGGACGTTCCGTGATCGTAGTCGGCCCGGAGCTCAAGCTGCACCAGTGCGGATTGCCCAAGAAGATGGCGCTCGAACTCTTCAAGCCGTTCATTTATCACCGCCTCGAGCAAACCGGAAACTGCACCACCATCAAGCAGGCCAAAGAAATGGTGGAGCAGCAGGAACCGATCGTTTGGGACATTCTGGAAGAGGTCATCAAAGACCACCCCGTGATGCTCAACCGCGCGCCTACGCTCCATCGCCTTGGCATTCAGGCGTTTGAGCCGGTGCTGGTCGAAGGCAAGGCGATCAAGATCCATCCGCTCGTTTGTACGGCGTTCAACGCCGACTTTGACGGCGATCAGATGGCCGTGCACATTCCGCTATCGCCTGAGGCTCAAGTAGAGGCGAGCGTCCTGATGCTGTCTTCGCACAACATCCTTTCGCCCGCATCAGGACAGCCCATCACCGTGCCCACGCAGGACATGGTGCTCGGGCTCTACTACCTGACCAAAGCGAAGCCGGGCGCAAAGGGCGAAGGCCGCTCGTTCGCCAATATCGACGAGGTTGTGATCGCGCTCGAAATGGGCGAAGTCGAAACGCTCACCCCGATTCGTCTGCGCTACACCGGCGAGGTCATCGACCTCACGCAAGCCTACGACGATCAGGATGTGAACCACACCGAGCCGATTCACGTAACGCGCGAGTTCCTGAACACGACCGTCGGTCGCGCGATTCTGAACGACCACTTGCCGAAGACCGTGCCGGGCGTAAACGTCGCGATGCCCTACATCAACGGCCTGCTCAAGAAAAAGGGCGTTGGCCAGTTGGTCAACTATTGCTACCTGCGCTTCGGTCTTGAAGTCACCGTCAAGATGCTCGACGAGATCAAGTCGCTCGGCTTCCGTTATGCAACGCGCGCCGGTCTCTCCATCGGCATCGATGACATGGTCATCCCGGACAACAAAAAGACCCTGGTGAAAGACGCCGACAAGTCGGTGATCGCGGTCCAGCAGCAATACTTGGACGGTGCCATCACCAACGGCGAACGCTACAACAAGGTCATTGAAATCTGGTCGGCGATCACGGAAAAAGTTGCCGATGAAATGTTTGGCCAGATGCAGCGCCGCGATAAAGAAGGTGAACTCAACCCGATCTACGTCATGGCCGATTCCGGCGCTCGCGGATCGAAACAGCAGATTCGTCAGCTTTCCGGAATGCGCGGACTGATGGCGAAACCAACCGGTGAAATCATCGAGACTCCGATTACGGCTAACTTCCGTGAAGGTCTGACCGTTCTCGAATACTTCATTTCGACGCACGGCGCCCGCAAGGGGTTGGCCGATACGGCTCTTAAGACGGCTGACTCGGGCTATCTGACACGCCGTCTGGTCGACGTTGCGCAGGACGTGATCATCAGCGAATACGATTGCGGCACGGTTGACGGAATCTTCGTCTCCGGTATCGTCGAAGCCGGCGAAATCATCGAGCCGCTGCGCGACCGCATCGTCGGCCGCGTGTCGCTTGAGAAAATCAAAGACTACGAAGGCCAGGTCGTGGTCGACGTCAACCAGGAGATCACCGAAGATCTGGCGGGCGCAATCCAAGCCGCCGGAATCGAGCGCGTGAAGATCCGCTCGGTGCTCACCTGCGAATCGAAGCGCGGCGTTTGCGTCATGTGCTACGGACGCAATCTCGCCTCCGGCCGTCTCGTCGAACTGGGCGAGGCTACCGGCGTGATCGCTGCTCAGTCCATCGGCGAACCTGGAACGCAGCTGACCATGCGTACCTTCCACATCGGAGGTACGGCATCGCGAGTATCGGAACAATCGCGCCTCGACGCCAAGAGCAACGGCACCGTGCGCTTCATCAACCTGCAAACCGTGAAGTCGAAAACTGGCGATCTCGTAGTTATGAATCGCCAGGGCTCGATCGCAGTCGTCGACGAAAAAGGCCGCGAGCGCGAGCGCTACGCGGTCGTATACGGCGCCAAGGTGAAAGTTGCCGAAGGCGGTCCGGTTGCGCTCGGCGAGGCTCTTGTCGAATGGGATCCTTACACCTTCGCCATCCTCACCGAAATCGGCGGCACGGCGCAGTTCAAGGACTTGCAGGAAGGTATCACGCTGCACGAAGAAGTCGACGAAGTCACCGGTCTTTCGCGTCACGTCGTGGCGGATTCGCCCGACGAGAAGCGTCAGCCGGCGATCGTAATCAAGGGCAAGGCGAGCAAGCGTTACCTGATGCCTTCGCGCGCTCACCTCATGGTGCAGGACGGCGACACGGTTTACCCCGGCGACGTGCTGGCCAAGATCCCGCGCGAGACGACGAAGACCAAGGACATCACCGGTGGTCTGCCGCGTGTGGTCGAATTGTTCGAGGCGCGCAAGCCCCGCGAAACCGCCGTCATCAGCGAAATCGACGGTGTGGTCCGCTTCGGCGAAGTGGCCAAAGGACAACGCAAACTCTACGTGGCAGCCGACAACGGCACGGAGAAGGAATATTCCGTTCCGCGCGGCGTGCACATCAACGTGCAGGAAGGTGAGCGCGTGAAAGCTGGCGAACCTTTGATGGATGGCCCGCTCAACCCGCATGACATTCTGGCCGTGCTCGGCGAAAAAGAGCTGCAGTCTTACCTGGTGAACGAAATCCAGGAAGTCTACCGCTTGCAGGGCGTGAACATTTCGGATAAGCACATCGAAGTGATCGTCCGCCAGATGATGCGCTGGGTGAAGGTCGAAGATGTAGGCGACACCCAATTCCTCCTCGAGCAGCAAGTGGATAAGTTCCGCTTCCACGAAGAGAACGAGCGTGCGATTGCGAACGGCGGCAAACCGGCCACCGGACGCCCGTTGCTGCTCGGTATCACCAAGGCGTCGCTCTCGACCGATTCGTTCATTTCCGCCGCCTCCTTCCAGGAGACGACGCGCGTGCTGACCGAAGCTTCGATTCAGGGAGCGGTCGATCATCTGCGCGGCCTGAAAGAGAACGTAATCGTGGGCCGCTTGATTCCCGCCGGCACCGGCATGGAGTATTACCGCAACGTGCGCCTATCTCCAGAAATGGAAGAGGCCGCCAGCAAGGTGCAGGAGGAAGTCTCGCAGGCTTATGAAGATGCCGAGCGCGCGCTCGAACTCATGCGCCACGAGGGCGAGACCGAAGAACTGGCTGCGGAATAAGAACAAAACGAATCAACCGCAGGGGCGACGCAAGTCGCCCCTAACTTTTTGCTTTGCTGGTGTGGTGGCGGGCCTCTGGCCCGCTTGCCCTGAGCGCTGCTTGGCAACCGCCCGCAGTCGCAACAACACCAAATTCACTATAAAATGACCCTAATTTGACGATGGTTTCTAGACGCCAATGTCTTTAGCACTGGAGCCACAGCGCCTCACCGGGCAGCCTCAAGATGCGAACTCCAAGCCGGATCCGCTTCCTGGTGCATTGATATTGGCGCCCGCGCTCGGCCGCTTCTGGCGCCTCTTCCGGCTCTCGATCTGGCGCGCCTTCGAACACGACGCCTTCGGAACCGCCAAAGCCTCCGCCTACTCCTCCATCTTCACTTTCTTCCCCGCTCTGCTCGTTCTCGGCTCGGTGCTAGCCACGCTAAGCCGTGGCCAAGTCTATCTGCGTGAGATCTCCTACGCCCTCGGCACCATCCTGCCCGCCGGCAGCTCAGCAGCTCTCTCCTACCTGCGAGGCAGCACAGATCGCCCCGTTGGCCTGCTCTTCACCACCTCCCTATTGACCGTCTGGAGCGCTTCGGGCGTCATCATCACCTGGATGGATGGCTTTCGCCGCGCCTACCAACTTCCCAAAACCTGGGGCTTACTCAAAGAGCGCATCATCGCGATCTCGCTGGTCCTGATGGCCGGCCTTCCGCTCACCTTCGCCACCATCCTCGTTGCCTTCGGCAGCCGCATCGAAACCCGCGTCCTGTTTCACATCGGCCACGAATTCGGCCCAATAATCCTCTTGCTCTGGGGCCTGTTTCGCTGGATCATCGCCATCATGACCAGCATCGCCGTCATCCAACTCATCTATCACAACGCCGTCCCCCGCACCCAGCCGTGGCACACGGTTCTGCCCGGCGCTGTTCTATCCACCGCCATGTGGCTGATCTCCTCCGCGATCTTCGGCTGGTATCTGCAACACTACGTCGACTACAGCGTCATCTACGGTTCGCTTGGCGTCGGCATCGCCCTGCTCGTCTGGATGTACCTTATCTCCCTCGTCGTCCTCATCGGAGCCGAGTTCAATGCCATGCTCTACCCCCGCAGTCTGACAAGACTTCCGCCCCCGCCAACTGCCACAACTGCCTGATACTCAGATCGCGCACGACCCCGCATCGTCTCGTAAAATATAAGCACCGTCATTTCCTGGAAAGAGGAAGCAACTGAAACAACGCAAACCCGATCTAGTTGAAGGAGATCTTTCGACCGCCGCTCCCCTGTCCGACCGCGCAGCCCATCCCGCGCGCCGCGCCAAAATCGTCTGCACCATCGGCCCCGCCTGCGACTCGGAGGAAATGATGCGCGACCTCATGCTTACCGGCATGGACGTCGCCCGCCTCAACTTTTCTCACGGAACTCACGCCGAACACGCTCGCCGCATCCAGCGTCTCCGCCGCGTCGCCCACGATCTCAAGCGCACCATCTGCATCCTCCAGGACCTTCAAGGCCCGAAGATTCGCACCGGCCGCCTCAGAGACGGCAAACGTGTCGAGCTCAAATCCGGTTCCATCCTCACCATCACTCCGCTCAAAGTCGCCGGCACCGCCGCGCTCATCTCCACTGACTTCGCCGGCCTGGCGCGCGAAGTCGAGCCCGGTGCCCGAATCCTCTTGTCCGACGGCCGCATCGAGCTCAAAGTGCGCACAATTCACGGCGGCGACGTGGAGTGCGAGGTCCTCAATGGCGGCACCCTCGGAGAGCATCAAGGAATCAATCTCCCCGGCACCGCCGTCGCCATTCCCGTCCTCACCGAAAAGGACAAACTCGATCTCCAGTTCGGTCTCAAGCAGGGAGTCGACGTCATTGCGCTCTCCTTTGTCCGCTCGGCCGACGACGTCCGCACCGCCAAGACCCTGATGCGCCAGCTCGGAAAATCCGTCCCCATCATCACCAAACTCGAAAAACCTCAAGCCATCGAGCACCTCGAAGAGATTCTCGAAATAACCAACGGCATCATGGTCGCCCGTGGCGATCTCGGCGTCGAACTTCCCCCCGAGCGCGTTCCCATCATTCAAAAGCTCGTCATTCAGCGCGCTGGCGTATGGCGCCGCCCCGTCATCACCGCTACTCAGATGTTAGAGTCGATGACCGATAGCCCGCGCCCCACACGCGCCGAGGCCAGCGACGTAGCCAACGCGATTTTCGACGGCAGTGATGCGGTCATGCTCTCCGGAGAAACCGCCAAAGGCCGCTACCCGCGCGAGACCGTGGCCATGATGGCCCGCATCATTCTCGAGGCCGAGGCGAGCATCGCGCAACTCCCGCCCGCGCCGCGCCGCCGTCGCGATAACAACGAGCACCAATATTCCGTCGCCGAGACCATATGCGAGTCCATCGCGCACGCCGCCGAGGATTTGCCCATGCGCGCCATCGCCGTCTTCACCGAGAGCGGCAACACCGCGCGTATGCTCTCGAAACATCGTCCGAAGGTCTGTATCTACGCCTTCAGCCGCCGCGCCGAAGTCTGCAACCGCATGAACGCCCTGTGGGGCGTGCACCCCGTGCACAAGCCCGAGTGGGAGTCCGCCGAAGCCATGCTTAGAACCGCCGAAGAAGAACTATTGCCGAAAGGTCTTCTCGGCCCCGGCGACGTGCTCGGCCTTGTGGCCGGCACCAAACTAACCTCAGGCGCCACAAATTTCATGCGCCTGCACACGGTAGGCGAAGACGAGCGCCCACACGCGACAAAGCGATCGAAAAAGTGACGACAAAGGTTTGCCGGAAAAATGATTTGTCATCCTGAAGACACGCGGTTGCCAGCGAGCGGCACAAAATTAACAACAACGTGATGCAATGCGGCCACCAACGGCGTTTTCCGACAATTCGCTGACACCCGCCGTCCGCGGCTTTCTGCACTCGCCCGAAAATCCCAATGGCGACGCTCTGATTCTCACGCACGGTGCGGGCTCGGACTGCACTTCGCCTCTATTGGTCACCCTCGGCGAAGCTTTCGCCACCCACGGCTACGCTGTTCTGCGCTGCGACCTCCCCTACCGCCAGGAGCGCCGCCCCTTTCCAGGCAACGCCGAGCGCGACCGTGCCGGCCTCCGCAATGCGGTGGCAGCTATCAGAAAAAGGGTAGCGGGAAGAATTTTTCTAGGCGGCCACTCCTACGGTGGACGCCAATCCACCATGCTCTGCGCCGAGAAACCCGATCTAGTTTCCGGACTCCTCCTGCTTTCCTACCCCCTTCATCCACCACGCAAACCCGAGCAGCTCCGCATTCAACACCTACCCAATCTGCGCACGCAAAGCCTGTTCGTGCAAGGAACGCGCGACCCCTTCGGAAGCATAGAAGAAATAAACAAAGCCCTGCGGCTGGTCTCCGCCAAAACCGAATTAATGAAAGTAGAAGGCGCAGGTCACGACCTGGGCTTCAAAGGAAAAGCGCAAGCGGAAAACCTTCCGCCCAGCATCGTAGCCAAATTTGAAGAGATGTTCAGGTAGCGGTTTTTACTGAAAGCTGACGGCTGAGAGCTGACGGCCTAATTCACCCACCCCGACTTCGATCCGCCATTCGTCTTGTCGTTATCCTCGGGAGGCACATAATTCCCATGCTCATCGAAATTAACCTTGCGGTCGTGGTCTCGCATGTAAACTTCGAACTTTCTCGCCGCGCGCCGCCGCTTCCAGCGGTAGTAAGAATTTCGCACACCGAAATAACGTTCGGATGCTGCATAGCTGACGCCGCGAGAAGGCATGAACTTCACGAACAGAAAACCGAACAGCAATCCCCCGAAATGGGCGAAGACCGCGACTCCTTGCGACGGCTCGAAAACCGCGATGATCGCGACCACCACCCAGATCCCAACGAGATACTTGGCTTTGATCCTGAAGGGTAGCGGAAACAGATACATTTCCTGCTCGGAGTAAAGAATCCCAAACGCCATCAACAGTCCGAAAATTCCGCCCGACGCCCCGACCGTTGCGACCGCGGGGTTCGCTCCAAGAAAATGTGTATAGGCGATGGCAATCGTCACCAGTGCCGCGCCTACCACGCAGAATGTATAGCACTCAATAAATCGTCGAGAACCCCAGTCTCGCTCCAGATAGGCGCCAATAAACCATAGCGTGAGCATGTTGAAAAATACGTGGCCGAAACTCGCGTGCAACAAAGAGTACGTGACCAGTTGCCACACTGCGCCGTGCATCACCGAAGCCGGAATCAGCGCCAGCCACTCCACCGTCGCACGCGTAACGGCAGGGCTAAAAACATCCATTACCCTCTGAAAGAGGTACATTCCCGTACAAGCGAGGATGATGCGCCTCACCCATCCGCCAAACGGGGGAAAGCTGAACGAGATGGATTGTCCTCGACTCAATCTGTCCTTTTATCTCTTTATCTCTCCGGTTCCGGTACCACCGGCAAACTCCGGTGTCCCGCCGCATCGACCGCGCGCACACCGAATATGACATTATCCTTCGAAACCTTCAGCGTTGCACGCGTACCGCTGCTCACCTTTTGGGCGTACTCCCAATCAGCCGCGCTCGTCGAGCGCCACACCACCTCGTACGCCGTCGCGACCGCCGACGGTTCCCAAGTCAAAGTCGTGTCATTCTCAAGATTCTTAGTCAGCAATTTCACGCTCGTCGGCGGCGCCGGCGCCGATGCCAACGACGCCAGCGTCGCTGCATTCAGCCTCGCCACATGCTCCACGTAATCGAAGTCTACGAATTTCGTCAGGTCTCCATATTCGATGCCGTTCTCTGTCCGAATGTTCTGATGCTGGTGATTAAAATTTTCGCGAAATTCGGTGAAGCGCACCGCCGCGAAGCCCGACTGATTGAAAGAGTAGTGATCGCCTCCGCGTAGAAAGCGATCCAACCGGAAGATCAGCGCCGGCTTGACCCCAGCCTCATACGAGCGGCCGATGTCGACGACGTAACGCGCCAGTTCGCGCGAAGGCGAGTCGCTCTCTCCGCCCAGGATGCGAATGCGCTTGATTTCAGCCTCGCTGGCCGCCGCCGGCAGCCCTTCGGAGAATACCCGCACCACCCCGGCATCCTGCCCGGCGGTTAAATCACCGCCGACAATGTCATTGTTCAACACAGCGTCAAGCTTCCATCCCTGCTCTTTCGCCATTTGAACAAAGTGTTTGCTGCCGTTCAGGCCTTGTTCTTCCCCGGCGACCGTCAGAAAAATAATCGTCGCTGGAAATTTTCTTTTACTCGAAGCCTGACTTAGAACTCGTGCGCATTCCAGGCTTACGGCCGTCCCGCTGCCATCATCATTCGCGCCCGGAGCAGGATCGGTCCCGTTGGCGTTGTCACTGTTGCGCGAATCGTAATGGCCGGTCACCAGCACAATGCGATTCGCCTGGGCTGGATCGCTTCCGCGTAGCACCGCATAAACATTGGTGATCTCGGTCGGTTTCGGAATGCGGTCGCCCGGTTGCTCGGTGAAAGCGTCTGTCTTCACCTCCAGGCAGCCGCCGCATTCTTTCGAGTAGCGCTCAAACTCCGCCCTGATCCACTCCCGCGCCGCTCCGATTCCCTTGCCGGCTTTAATCGATTCCTCATCCTGCGCGGAAAGCGTAGACCGGTTCTGGAAGCTGACCAGCTTTTCGATCGTCTGCCGGATGTGTTCCGCCGAAACCTGCCGGATCGCCTCCGCGATGTGCGCGTCGCTATGCTTATCGGACGCCAGGCGCGGCGGGTCCATTTCCTGCGCCCCGCCGAGAGGCGCACCGAACATCATCCCGAGGACAATCAGCGCAGATGCCCCAAAACTTGTGCAACCACGCACGATAACCGCCGACTTTGCCATTTTCGACTTTTCTCGGTTAGCCACTTGACCTTTTCCTCTCGAAGAAACTAAATATAACAGTGGAGCCCTGCACGTGGAGGAAAACATGGTGTTCTGTCCTGAATGCGAGACGGATCTCGACATCGACGAAGATGAGGTCGATGAAGGCGCGGTCGTCTCCTGCCCGGAGTGCGGCACCGACTTCGAGGTGATTACGGTAAATCCGGTTGAACTAAAGATCGTCGGCGAAGATGAGGTCGAAGAAGACGAAGACGAGGAAGAAGCCGACGAAGACGAAGATGAGGACGAGGATTCCTGAAGAATTCTGCGCATTTTCGCAAGCTCCAGATTAGTCTCGTCCGGCCTTTCGTACTGGCTCTGGCAGTCCTGAGTCTGGCCTCTCCGCCATGCACCGTAAGCGCGCGGGCGAGCGCCTCCGATAAGCCGCAGCCCTACGCTCTTATCTTCGGGACGGTTTGGGATCCCGACGGCCATCCCCTTTACGGTGTCAAGGTGAAAATCCGCCGGGCGACCGATAAGCCCGGCAAAGCCCGCTGGGAACTCTATTCCAACCACACCGGCGAATTCGCGCAGCGCGTACCCGTCGGCAACGCCGATTACATCGTTTGGGCCGACCTTAAGGGCTACAAGCTTGCTTCCGGCAAAGCCTTGAAGCCGGGAGCCGAGGTAACCGTGCATATCGACAACGATGAGCGTGCGGATATCGGTCTTCATTTAGACTGGTAAGGCCCGCCGCAGTGGTTCAGAATCGGCGGCATGGAATCCTGGCCTTTCATGAAGAAGAAGATCATCGCGGTTGCGGGTTCGCTGCTCGTCCTGTCGTCGCTGGCCATGTCGGCGACGACCCTCCCAAAATCGATTTGGGCCGCACCCGCCCAGCTGTTTGGGCGCGACTCGAAGCCCGAAGACAGGACCCGCCTGCTCACCGGCAAAGTTCTTGACGCCAGCGACAGTCCTCTGCCCGATGCGGTGGTTTACCTGACCAACACCCACACCCGCGCCGTGAAGACCTACATCGTAGGCGCGGACGGAACCTACCGCTTCCCCGCCCTCCAGCCCAGCATCGACTACGAGGTCTACGCCCAGTACAACAACCACAAGAGCCGCAACAAGACGGTCAGCCAGTTCGACGATCGCCAGCAGGTCTACATCGACTTGAAAATAAACACCAAGGCTGAGAGCAAGTAAGCCCGTCACCTTTGCACCATGGAGAAATGCTCCAAGTGGAACATTTTGTCGGGGTATTTTTGTACGTATGTTTCTATTCATATCTTCGGTTCGACAAACACACAAACGAGCGTAACTTGTTGAGCGGTTTGCGATTCCTTTACATTCGAGACTGGTTTCGGGGTTGTTGCCCCGAACAAGACTTATGCCGCTTTTCAATTTTGCCGCTTTCTTTCTGCTGGGTACCGGCGCCTTGATCTATGCGGTGATCGTTTATAACGGACTGGTGCGCTTGCAGAATGAAATCGGACGGGCTTGGGCCAACATCGACGTGTTGCTCAAGCAGCGGCACGATGAGGTTCCGAACCTGGTGGCTTGCGTCAAGGGCTACATGGACCACGAGCAACGGACGCTGGAAGCGGTCACGCAGGCTCGCACGGCTTCGATGAATGCAGCCAGCATTCCGCAGAAGGCGCAGGCAGACCTCTTGATGACGGGCGCTCTGCGGTCATTTTTTGTGGTGGCGGAGGGTTATCCGCAGCTCAAGGCGAATCAGAATTTCCTGGCGCTACAGAGTCGCATCTCGGAACTGGAAGAGCGGATCGCCGACCGCCGCGAGTATTTCAATGACGACGTCAACACGTACAACACGCGCATCGCGCAACTGCCCGAAGTCTTCATGGCGCGGTTGATGAAACTTCAGCCGCGGGATATGTTTCGCGCCAATAAGCAGGAGCGGCAGCAGGTGGACGTGAAAGCGCTGCTCGCCCGGGGACAGGGCACCGCGTAACGCTCAACCCCGCCAACTTTAGCCGCCGTTAGCTGTCCGAACTCCGGGAACGTTCAGCCGCAGGAAAAATTGCTGGCTCCGTTGCAGAGTCTCAAAGCATCCAAAATCAGGCTAAGTCAATCCAAGTCTGATTTGACGGAGGCGAATCCCTGTCGACACCCCTAGAAGACTATGCAATGATCGGCGACTGCTACACGGCGGCCCTGATTTCAAAGCACGGTTCGATTGACTGGCTTTGCCTTCCTTACTTCGATTCAGGCGCCTGCTTCGCGGCGCTGCTCGGAACGCCTGACAACGGGCACTGGTCAATCTCACCGGCGGAGAAGATTCGGTCCATTCGCCGCTGCTATCGCGATGGAAGTCTGGTTTTAGAGACGGAGTTTGAGACGGAAGGCGGATCAGTCAGGCTTATCGATTGCATGGTTCCTCGCGGCGAACAGCCCGAACTCATTCGGATTGTGGAGGGCACGCGAGGGCAGGTTCGAATGAACCTGGAACTGATCATTCGATTCGATTACGGATCAGTCGTGCCGTGGGTTCATAAAATCGAAGACGGGATTCTCGCCATTGCTGGGCCGGACCTGATTGTGCTGCGAACGGACGTGCCGCTTCACAGCGAGAACCTGAAAACTCAGGCGGAGTTCACTGTCGCCGAGGGGGAAAAGATCTCGTTCAATCTAACCTGGAATCCCTCGAATCGGCCCACGCCCGCACCGATTGACGTTGATGCGGCGCTTGAGAAGACAGAGAAATGGTGGCGGGAGTGGTCGGATCGTTGTTCGTATAAGGGCCCGTGGCGGGAGGCGGTGCTGCGTTCGCTGATTACGCTAAAAGGCCTGACGTTTTTGCCGACGGGCGGGATTGTAGCGGCGCCCACAACCTCACTGCCTGAGTTGATCGGCGGCGTGCGCAACTGGGATTACCGATTTTGCTGGGTCCGGGATGCGACCTTCACGCTGCAAGCCTTGCTCAATGCCGGATACCTGGACGAGGCGCGAGAGTGGCGGGAATGGCTGCTGCGCGCGGTTGCTGGCAGCCCGGCCGAAATGAACATTGTGTATGGTCTGCGCGGCGAGCGCCGGCTCACGGAACTGGAATTGCCGTGGCTGGAGGGATACGAGAAATCTGCGCCCGTCCGAACCGGAAATGCCGCTTACAAACAATATCAGCTCGATATTTTTGGGGAGGTTGCCAACACGCTTTTTCAAGGGCGCCAGGCTGGCCTTGGTCCGCCTCAGCACCGCGGCGGTGAGATGGCGGTGGCAATGATGGACTTTCTGGAGACGGGATGGGAGCAACCGGATGACGGTATTTGGGAGATGCGTGGTCCGCAGCGTCACTTCGTCCACTCGAAGGTGATGGCGTGGGTAGCCGTTGATCGTGTCATCAAGTCGGCGGAGATGGGCCGTCTCGAAGGGGATGTGGAGCGATGGAGAAAACTTCGCGACGCCATCCACGAACAGGTTTGCCGGCAGGGTTTCAATGCCGACATGAATTCCTTTGTTCAGTACTACGGAGGCAAACACCTGGATGCCGCCATCCTCATGATGCCGTTGGTGGGATTTCTGCCGGCGAATGACGCGCGCGTGATCGGCACAATGAAAGCGATCGAAACACACCTGGTCGAGAACGGCTTTGTCGGACGCTACACGCAAGATCCCGCCGTCGACGGCCTGCCTCATGGAGAGGCAACGTTTCTTCCCTGCTCATTCTGGTTGGCGGACAATTACGAGTTGCAGGGCCGTCACGCCGATGCAGTGCGGATGTTCGAACGGCTGCTGGCCATTCGAAATGATGTCGGCCTGTTATCGGAAGAATATGATCCGGCGGCAAAACGTCTGTTAGGTAATTTTCCCCAGGCCTTCTCACACGTCGGCCTGGTCAACACCGCGTTCAATCTCACCGATCGATCCGACCGGCCAGCGCAAGAAACAACGGCACCGCGTTGAGGGCTTCGCGCCGCTCGTACGAGCCTTAGAGAATCGAGCGTACGACGCCGCCATCGGCTCTGAGGGCAGCGCCATTGGTCGCCGACGCGAGCGGGCTACAGAGAAACACCACCAGAGGCGCGACTTCGTCTGGACGCGCAAAGCGGCGCAGCAAAGAACTGGGGCGAATGTTGCGGAAGAATTCTGTTTCAAATTCCGCCTTGGTTTGCTTGGAAGCGGCGGCCAGCGAATTGATAAATTTCTCTGCGCCCTCGGAAGCCGTTGGACCGGGCAGGACGGCGTTAACGGTTACGCCAGTACCGGCGGTGGTCTCCGCCAGGCCGCGGGAGATCGCGAGCTGCGCGGTTTTTGTCATGCCGTAGTGGATCATTTCGGCTGGAATCTGCACCGCGGATTCGCTGGAGATGAAGATGATGCGTCCCCAGTTGCGGCTCTTCATACCGGGGAGATATTGGCGGCTTAAGCGAACGCCGCTCATGACGTTCACTTCAAAAAAACGAAACCAATCTTCATCCGGAATATGATCGAAGGGCTTAGGCTCGAAAATAGAGAGGTTGTTGACGAGAATATCGACATCGGCGAGACGCTGGATGGCGTGGCTGACTCCATCAGCGTTGGCGAGATCGGCGGCGAGACCTTCGACCTTCGCCCGCGGATGCGAGACGAGGATCGACTTGATCGCTTGCTCGACCCGAGCTTCTGTGCGCCCGTTGACGATGACGCTTGCGCCCTCGCGAGCCAGAGCTTCTGCGATGGCGTATCCGATGCCAGCGGTTGATCCGGTTACGAGTGCGCGCTTTCCATCCAGTTCCAGATTCATGAAAGGTTGGATGAGCCTCGGTTCGATCGGGACTCACGGGCGAGGATGGACCGGACGTCGTACAATTCCTCTCAGAATACGGTTTGCAGCGAGAATTGGGCTTAATATCGAAAGTTTATCCATGAGAATGCCCAGAATCGACGTATTCGCTCCTCTGTTGCTGACAGCGTGTTGGTTAGCCTCGGGTTGCAATGCTAGGACTTGGGCGAGCGCGACGACCGGTGTGTTTGAGAATCACACCGATGTGGGCATGGTTCTCCACCCCGGAGCATTGGATTACGACTCCGCGCTTGGAACCTACACCATCAGCGGCAGCGGCGCGAACATGTGGTCGACGGCTGACGCTTTCCACTTCGTGTGGAGACAAGTTTCGGGCGACGTCGCGCTGGCTGCCGACGTCTCGTTCGTAGGTAGCGGCGGAAACGAACATCGCAAGGCAGTACTGATCGTGCGGCAGAATCTTGAAGCGGATTCGGTTTACGCGGATGTGGCGCTCCATGGCAATGGCCTGACGGCGTTGCAATATCGCGATGAGAAAGGCGTCGCGACTCATGAGGTGCGGGCAAACATTTTGAGACCTCGGCGGCTGCGCATTGAGAAGCGCGGTGACTTCATTTATCTGTTTCTTGGAGATGGCGAGCAAGCGATGCGCTACTCTGGCGCGTCGATGCGGGTTCCGCTGCAGGGCACTTTCTATGTAGGGATTGGCATCTGCTCGCACGATAAAGACGTAGTGGGGAAGGCTGTGTTTGCGAACGTTCAACTGGCGGAGAATCTCGCGCCGGTGGCGAAAACTACGCTCTACAGCACGCTGGAACGAGTCGCGATCGATTCAACTGACAGAAGTGTCGTATATGTCGCGCCGGAACGGTTCGAAGCGCCGAACTGGTTGCGTGACGGAACGGCATTTCTCTTCAACCGAGGCGGGCGTCTTTATCTGCTGCCCGTTGCCGGAGGCGAGCCGACGCTGATCGATACCGGGTTCGCTGACCGCTGCAACAATGACCACGGCATTTCGCCCGATCAAACCTTGTTGGCTATCAGCGATCAGTCGCTGGAGGACAATCGCTCCATCGTTTACGTCGTTCCGATCGGGGGCGGAACACCGCGCCGCATCACTGCGAAATCGCCCTCGTATTGGCATGGCTGGTCGCCTGATGGCAAGACTCTGGCATTCGTGGGCGAGCGCAATGACGATTTCGATATCTATACGATTCCAGTCACGGGCGGCGACGAAACCCGGCTGACAACAGCCAAGGGACTGGATGACGGGCCGGAGTATTCTCCGGACGGAAGATATATTTATTTCAATTCGGAGCGCACCGGACACATGCAAATCTGGCGCATGCGCGCCGATGGCAGCGAGCAAGAACAAGTCCTCAATGATGCATGGAATGATTGGTTTCCACATATCTCGCCCGACGGCAAGTGGATCGTCTTCCTTTCTTACGACGCCGATGTGAAGGGCCATCCGGAGAATAAAAACGTCATGCTGCGCATGATGCCCTTGATCGATGAAATAGCCATCGAGGGAAAATTGATGAGCGTGAAGGCCGTCATCAGGGTGGTGGCAAAGCTGTTTGGAGGGCAGGGCACCATCAACGTGCCGGCGTGGTCACCCGACAGCAAGGAAGTTGCCTTCGTCAGCTACGCGCTGGTGCCGAACGAGAGTGCTGAAAAGATTCCGGACAAGACTTCTGACAAGATAATGACCGCGCCGGTTTGCAAAAGGCTCTGAGCCGCCGCTATTCTGCTCGCATGATAAATCGTCGCACCTTCCTACAATTGTCAGTTGTCGCTGGCAGCGGCCTCGCCGCGATGCGATCGCTTGCGCGGGGGCAACGCAGCTCCGGTTTGCACGACCTAGGAGTGCAGCTATATACCGTGCGGCGGGAGGCGGAACGCGATCTTCCCGCAACGCTCGAGGCCATTCGCAGGATTGGCTATACCGAGGTTGAGACGTATTGGGATATTTACAATCATCCGGCGACGGAATTGCGGCGGATGATCAACGACCATGGGCTGAAAGTTCCGAGCGGGCACTTCAATTATGACGGACTGGATTCGAAGATCGATTACGCGAAGACGCTGGGCGTGGAATATTTGATTTGTCCGATGTTGCCAGACAGCATGCGGTCTTCGCTGGATGGTTATAAGCGAGCCGCCGATCACTTCAATGCGTGGGGCGAAAAGATTCATCGGGCGGGAATGCAATTTGGGTTTCACAATCACAACTATGAGTTTCGGCGCTTCGGAGAGACGACCGGATTTGAGACTCTGATGAAATCCTCGGATGCGAAACTGGTTTGCCTGGAGATGGATTGCTACTGGATCACGCAAGCAGGTGAGGATCCAGTCGAGATGTTTCAAGAGTATGGAGAACGTATCAAGCTACTTCATTTGAAAGACCGCAAGGCTGGATTTGCAGCCACACAGGATTTGAACGACGCGGCGGGACATTTTACTGAAGTGGGATCGGGGACGATTCACTGGCGCGAAGTGCTTGGGGCGGCGGAGAAGAATGGCGTAAAGCACATGTTCGTCGAGCGCGATTCGGGCGAGTTGCCGGCGATGGAGAGCCTGCGGGTAAGCTACGAGAATTTGCGAAAGATGGGATAGAGAGTGGCGGGTAATTTTGTCATTCTCGCGAAGCGAAAAACCTGCAGTCGGCCGCAGACCGCAGATCCCTCGCTCCGCTCGGGATGACAAATCCTATTCGTGACAAATCTTACTGGTGGTGAATCCTGAGGTTAGTTGCTGTCTCCACCGGCGCGCTTCCACGAGATTAGGTCGCCGATGGTGGTGCTGTTTGACGAAGACGTCGAAGACGGGTGCTTGTAAGACTCGACTTCCTGTCGCGAAGCTTCCTCGCCGACGGCGCGGATGCTCAGGCCCACTTTCTTCTCTTCCTGATTCATCTTGATGATCTTGAACTCGTACTCGTTGCCAGGTTCGAGATGCATGGGCTGTCCGTTGCCATCGACGGCCTCGGAGTTGTGGCAGAGGCCTTCGATGCCTTGGGCGATCTCGACAAAGGCTCCGAAGTTGGCCACGCGCAGAATCTTGCCATGCACGATGTCGCCGATGCGATGCTGCGCGAAGAATGAATCCCAAACATCGGGCTGCATCTGCTTTACGCCCAGCGAAAGGCGGCGCTTGTCGGGCTCGATGGCGAGGATGACGGCTTTAACCTTGTCACCCTTCTTCAATACTTCGGACGGATGCTTGACGCGGGTCGTCCAGCTGAGGTTGCTGACGTGGACGAGGCCGTCAATGCCGTCTTCGATTTCGATAAAGGCGCCGAACTCTGTGAGATTGCGGACGCGGCCCTCGACAGTCGCTCCGACGGGATATTTGTCGTGCAGCGTATCCCAGGGGTTGGAAGCTAGCTGGCGCATGCCAAGCGAGATGCGGCGCTCGGTCGGATTAACGCTGAGCACGACGCAATCAACCTCGTCGCCTACGTTGACGAGCTTCGAGGGATGTTTCATGCGCTTCGACCAGGTCATTTCGCTGACGTGGACGAGGCCTTCGATGCCCTGCTCAAGTTCGACGAACGCTCCGTAATCGGTGACGCTGATGACGCGGCCGTGAACGTGCGCGCCGACGGGGTAGCGATGCTCGGCGTCGAGCCACGGATCGGGCGTGAGCTGTTTGAAGCCGAGCGAGACGCGCTGCTTGTCTTTGTCATACTTCAGGACTTTGACTTGAATCTGGTCGCCGACGTTGACGAGATCACGTGGGTGCGTTAGGCGTCCCCAGGACATGTCGGTGATGTGCAGCAGGCCGTCGATGCCGCCCATGTCGACGAAGGCGCCGTATTCGGTGAGGTTCTTGACGATGCCGGTCAGGACGCTGCCTTCTTCGAGATGCTCGAGAGTTTTGCCGCGCTTTTCGTTCTGCTCTTCTTCGAGAAGCTGCTTGCGCGAGACGACGATGTTTCCGCGCTTTTTGTTGAGCTTGATGATGGCGACTTCCATCGTCTGGCCCTTCATGCCATCGAGGTTGCGGATGGGACGAAGGTCGACTTGCGAGCCGGGCAGGAAGGCGCGCGCGCCTTGAATGTCGATGGTGAGGCCGCCCTTGATGCGCTCGACCACGACGCCTTTGATCGGCTTCTTCTCGTTGTAGGCGCGCTCGATTTCATCCCATGAGCGCAGGCGCTGCGCTTTGAGGTGCGAGAGGTTGACATAACCCTCTTCGGTCTCACCCTTCTCACGCATGACATCGATCTCGTCGCCGGGCTGGAACTTGGGTTTGCCCTCGTGATCGAGAACTTCAGCGATCGGCACCATGCCTTCGGACTTGGCGCCATAATCGACGACGACGTGGGTCGCGGTCAGCTTAACGACGCGGCCCTTAATGACGTGGTCCTCGCCGACGGCTTCTTCGGTTTCAGTCTCGAAGTCCTGCAGGGCGGCGGCGAAATCATCGCTCGCAACTGCGGCCGTTTCGGGGGTTGGCGCCTCAGGATTTTCGTGTTGCGGGTTCATTTCAGCAGCTTCGGCAATGGCGGAGGTTTGATCCGCGGATGAATGTTGTGCATGCTCGGGCGCGTCTAGAACGGCCGGGCCGCCGGTGTGCGTATCGTTTGTAGATGTCATGGTTTGAACGCTGGATTCAAGATTGCGGGCGGTGCTGTCGTCGAACAAGCTCATAAGCTCTGTGTCGCGCGCATTGGCGCACAACTCATACGGGACGTGGTATAGCGGACTGCTGGCGTGGTCATTAGGTTGCGTTGAGGCCGACCTGGCGGACGACCCTAGGACAATTCCAGCTGGTTCGAAACCGCGTCCAATAGGGACTCTTTGACTATAGCAATCGCTTTGGAAGAGTGTCAAACACGAAAAGGGCGAATTCGGCGTCATTAAGAAAATTCATGGGCTCGTTACAATGCGCGCCGGTCGCCGAAGTTACCTGGTGGTTACTGCTAACGGCTCCCCTTCGGCGAACGTTTCTGGTTGTGTCGACAGGTATGTTTTCTGACGATGCATTGGTCAAGAGATGCGCGTTGGCCTGACGCTGGGACCTTCTGCTACTCTCCACGCATGGACCATCTCTGGACTCCGTGGCGTTATGCGTATGTCACTGGCGCCGACCTGATCTCGGGCTGCATATTTTGCGATCTGCCAAAACAGAGTAACAAGCAGGCGCGCATCGTGCATCGCGGCGAGTATTGCTACGTCATTCTGAATACTTATCCCTATACGAATGGGCATGTGATGATCGTGCCCTTCGCGCATCTCAACGAGTTGTTGAAGCTGCCGGTCGAGGCGGCGAACGAGATGATGGCGCTTACGCAGAAAATGGAGGCGGTGCTGCGCAAACTTTATGTTCCCGACGGAATTAATCTCGGAATGAATATCGGGAAGGCTGCGGGGGCGGGCGTGGCCGGACACATCCACATGCACATTCTGCCGCGCTGGGTCGCGGACGCCAATTTTCTTAGCGTAGTGGGCGAGACGCGGGTGCTGCCGGAGACGCTGGATGTTACTTGGGAGAGGATAAGGAATGCGTTTGTAAATGGAGGCGCAGCATGAGGATTTTCGTGGTGCTTGCCTTTTCCCTTTGGCTAGTCGTCTTGGCACTTGCTCAAAACTATCAGCCGAAGGACGGTTACGTTCCCGACTCGACCACTGCCGTAAGAATCGCTGAGGCAGTGCTTGTTCCTGTTTACGGGAAGAAGCAGATCGCGTCCGAAGAACCTTTCACAGCCAAACTGAAAGATGACGTGTGGACTGTGTCTGGCACCCTACGCTGCGCGGATGGCAAAGGTGATGTCACCCCGCGCTGTGATGGCGGGGTCGCCGTGGTCCAGATTGCAAAGATTGATGCGCACGTTATTTCCATGATCCATGGCAAGTAGTATGAGACGTTCATCTCTTGCTCTTTCCGAAGGTCTTCGGAGGCAGCGCTGGCAGTTGGCTAGTGCAACCGGCCCACGATGATCTGGCCCAGGTCCCTGCCGATCGAATCAAGCTTAACCGGCTTCAATTGGCTTAAGCTGTCTGAGATTACTTCATCTCCCGCCCAAAGAATTCGTCGGTTGCGCCATAGGCTTTGATCCAGCTCTTCCACATCAGGAAGCCGTGAATCTCGTCGGGGAAGACTAGCTCTTCTACGTGGACTTTTTGTTCGCGGAGGCGTTGCAATAGATCAACCGTCTGCGAGAAGGGGACGTTGCGATCGTCGTCCCCCTGGATTAGCAGGACGGGCGACTTCCAGGTTGCGATGGCTGCGTTTGGCGACGATTGGAATGCCAACTTCATGAAGGCGTCGTGATCGGGGGCATCGGCGGGGACTTCTTCTTTGAAGTCGGACCAGTCGTGGACGCCGTGCAGGTCGACTCCGGCGGCGAATAGATCGGAGTCGTGCGCCAGGCCCATCGCGGTGAGGTAGCCTCCGTAGGAACCGCCCCAGAGGCCGATTCTCTTGGCATCGACGTTCGGCAGGCCCTGGAGATATTTTCCTCCGGCAACGATGTCTTTGTATTCGGCGCCGCCGCGCGGGCCTCCATCTTTCGGCTCGCGGAAGTGACGGCCGTACATGATGCCGGTGCGGTAGTTGACCGCGAGCACGACGTAGCCTCGGCTCGCGAGATATTGATTCATCGCGTAGGCGTTGTGGTAGTAGTCCATGTAATGGAAGCCGAGCATCATCTGGCGGATCGAGCCGCCATGAATAAAGATCAGCGCGGGGCGCTTGCCGCTCTGCTTCGGTTCGAATAGCTGGCCGTGAATCTCCCATCCATCGGCGGCCTTGAAGATGACCTGCTTCGGCTTGACTAATTGCGACGACGACGGAAAGTCGGCGGGCAGCGCGGCTTTTGCGATCATCTCGCGGCCGGATGAGGTCATGACGTAGGGCATCGCGGGAGTGGTGGCCGTTGAACCTAGGCAAACTACTTTCCCGGCGACTTCGAGCGGAGTCCACTCCATGGTCGCGCCACTGGTCACGGCTTCGGGCTTTCCGCCTTCGACGTTGACTCGCCAGAGATGGCGGCGGTCGATGTCTAATGGGTCTTTGTCTGGATCGTATTCATTCGACGAATAGATGACGGAGGTCTTGTCGACACCTAGGGCAACATCTTCGGTCTCGAATTTTCCTGGAGTGAGCAGAGTTGCCTGGCCGCCAGTCGTCGCCACGGAATAGAGATGGTTCCAGCCGTCTTGCTCTGAAGCAAAGATGATGCGATTCTTGGCTGCAAATTTGAACGAGTTGCTTTCGGTCAGATAGGGCAGCGAATCATCGAGGTCGCCGCCGCTTTTCCAAATTTGGCGGCCGGAATCGCTCGCGACGTCATAGACGAAGATTGACCAGGGCAGCGGCAACATCGGGATCATGGGTCGTTTCATCTCTTTGCCGATGAGGCGCACGAAAGCGATCTGGCTGCCATCGGGTGACCAGCGCGGGTAAAGATCGCGGTCGGCGCTGGGCAAAACGTAGCGCAGCGTGCTGCGTCCGAATTCGTAGATGACGACAAAGCTGTGATCGCCGCGATCGCTGACGAAGGCAATCTTCTTTCCATCGGGCGACCACTGCGGCTGCGTGTTGTTGCCGCGCGCGAAGAACAGAGCCTTCGCTTTGCCGTTGTCTTTGTCTTTATTCTGATCTTTATCGCTACCCTGTGCGGGCGCAGGCTTGGGATAAATGGGAGCGATCCAGATCTGTTTCTTCGCCGACCAGACGGCGAACTCGCCGCTCGGCGAGATTTGAATGTCTTCGCATCCTTCTTCATCGCAGCCCATGTCGCCAAGCAGGCGCGGCTGACCACTGTCTACTTCTGCGGCCCAGACCTGCTGCGAGCGCTTCTCAACGTTGCTGGTCGGGTCGGCGGTTTCCCCCGCGCCATTGACCTCGGTGCCGCGGGCGTAGACGACGGTCTTTCCGTCGGGAGTCAGCTTCAAAGCGGCGACGGGCATGCCGTCGTCGCCCTCGTAGTGCGTGACCTGCCGCGCTTCGAAGTTGGGAGCGTCCGCAACCCACACGTTGCGCGCGCCTTTGAAGGCGAAGACCCAGGCGATGCGACCGGTGTGTTCGGCGGCGACCAGGTTGGTGGGAAAGGGCGAGCTTAGCACTTGTTCGAGCGTGAAGGACTGAGGCGCGGGCTGGGCGGACAAGAGCAGCGGCGCGGTAACGACCAGCAAAAGGGAGACACACAACGAGGTCAGCGAGCTTCGAATTCCCATGCGCCGCAGACTACGTGAAATGCGGCGTAATTGACAAGGGCAATAAGACCAGGAGTTGGGGTTCACGGGAACTTTAGCGATTCACTGCGCGTACAATAGAGCGAGGGACATCATGCGAATTTTTCTCATCACCCTTCTAGTTTCGACGGTCGCGTCGATCGTGTTTTGGAACTTTGGCTTGGCTGGGAAGATCTGGCCGGCGCATCCGTTCTTTGCCACTGTCGTGCTCGCCTCCATTTGCGGGACTGTGGTTCAGTTGGTGTTGACTTATGAGACCGCTAGTTCAAAGCCCTGACCGCTGGGCGAATTCCCATGTTCTGACCCCGTTGCACCGAACTTCACGCTGGCCGCCTTTGAGAAGGCTTCTCCATCCATGCCCACGCTCTGGAAATAATGTCGGCTAGATTGCGCGTTGCAGTCCATCTCAGGACGCTTAGAGCCTTCGCTGGATCGGCTATCAACACTGGCGGATCGCCGGCGCGTCGCAGTTGCATACTTCGCCGGACTTGGCGTCCGGTGGCGATTTCCGCTGCTTGTACGGTTTCGAGAACGGAGCGTCCGCGGCCGGTGGCCAGATTTAGGACCAGCGACTTGGCAGCGTTTTCATCGGCGCCGCGCTTCAATCCTTTCAAGTGTTTCGGAAGGAAAAGAAAAGGATCTCGGAGTTGTCTGGCACCCTTTGATTTCGGAATATTCTCTCTATTTTTTTTTATCAATCTCGACCTACCTGTACCGACACGGTTCGCGACTTTATTTTGTTCTTCGATTGATGGGGTTAGCGGGAAAATCGTTAAAAAGGGGGGCTAGACAGGTTTTCTATTTTTTATCGGCTGGGTGGGCTCGCTTCGTTGGCGGGTCGCGGGGTGGTGTAGAATCTGGAGGTCGAACCCCACGCTGCCCCACCTTTCTTCGCAGCGCATTCGATCGGGACGTAGCGCAGCCTGGTAGCGCACTTGCTTGGGGTGCAAGGGGTCGCGAGTTCAAATCTCGCCGTCCCGACCAATCTTTAGCAGCTCAACGGTTTATCTGGGTTTCCTCCAATTCACTCAGGGTCAAATGACCCCAAGCCTTGGGGGGCTCATGGAAGCGCGTTTCGAGCAATTCATTCAAGAGAAAAAATACCTCGCCAACGTATCGGCGGCCACGTGCGAGTGGTACGCAAGTGGTCTACGGTGGCTGCCCAGCCCCGCGCCCGATGAAGCCGGGCTGAAAGCCATGGTGATGCGGATGCGCGCACACGGGCTCAAAGCGGCTTCCTGTAACTGCCATATCAGGGCCATCAATTCCTACTTGCATTGGAACAGCGGCGCACGGGCCGGGTGCTGCCCGGCCTGTTCCCATTTTAAGGTTCCCAGCCTGAAAGAAGAGCAACGCATTTTGCCTACGTTCTCCCCGGCCGACATTCAGAAAATTATGAAGTGGAAGCCGAAGGGATTCTGGCAGGTACGGCTCCACGTTTTCGTTCTCCTGCTCGTGGATACCGGATGCAGGAGCGGCGAGGCCACGGGCTTGCACTGGGCCAACGTAGATTTTGATAATTTGCTCCTAAAGCTTCACGGCAAAGGCGCGAAGGACCGGCTGGTACCACTCTCGTTTGAGCTAAGGCGGCATCTCTACCGATGGAAGCAACTGCACCGCTGGGACCTCGTGTTCCCCACCCGGCGCGGGCAGCTCATGGGACGACGCAACGAGCTACGCGGGGTCAAGCTGCTGTGCAAGCGGCTGGGCATGGTGGCATCCGCCAGAACGATTCACAGTCTCCGGCATACGTTCGCGGTGAACCATCTGCGGCGCGGCGGATCCGTGTTCCATTTGCAGAAGGTCTTGGGACACAGTTCCCTTGAGATGACGCGGAGGTATGCCAACCTTGTGACGTAGGACTTGCAGGCCGTTCATTGAGCGCGTGTCGTTGCTGTCGTCCGGGATGACCTCGAAGTAATAGCGTTCCTCTGTTAAGGACGTGCGTTGCATCCGCCGAACGGAAATCCCGCTCAACGTCGATTGAGCGGGGTAAGGTTGAACCATAAGTTGACGAGCGCCCTACGGAGTCACTTCGAATACAACGCCGTAACCGTACGATCCGCCCTTGGGAGTTGTGCCGTAGAGGTTGCCTGCGGAGTCTAAAGTAAGGCTGTTAGAAGCGGAAGCTCCATCTTCTCCCGTGAAACTCCAAAGGATTTTCTCTTTGTAGCTATAGTGGGTCTTTCCAACCGGTACAAGCTCGAAAACAGTTCCTTCGCCATAGGTGCCACCGGAGAGCGTGGTGCCGTAGATGTCTCCCGATGCATCAAAAACAATCCCTGCTTGAGGCTGCGCGCCATCGCTGCCGCCTTTGAAGGAATAGAGAAGCTTGTTAGTCCATTTCCCATCATCCAGACTAAGCTTGTACACCGCTCCTTGCCCCTTGGCGGCACCACTCGACAACACCCCATAAAGATTATTGACTTGGTCGAAGGTGACAGTGCCGCTTGGAACGCTAGAAATTGGAAAGGTGTGTATAAAGTTAGCATTCCAGTCCCCCTCACCGTTTGCAGATAGCTCAAGCATTTTATGTCGACCAAAGGTGGAGGCGAAGAGGTCTCCAGCCGAATCCATCGACACGCCTTGGGCAAGGGTGCCACCGTAGATAAATTGCTCGGTCCAACCGCCGCCAGACGGACTGAGCTCAAACACACCCGCTCCTTGGGATGTGCCGTAAAGATTGCCTTGTGGATCCATGATCAGACCGCTGGTAGGAAGTCCGACTGTGCTACACAAAACGGTCTCCGTCCAGCTTTCTCCCGCTCCAGCGGGACTCAGCTTGAACACGACGCCGCCTCCATCATGTCCAACGTTGCTAAACGTAGTGGTTCCGTAAAGGTTCCCCACGCTGTCGAATATCACGGAATCAGTTGGGTCATATCCATCTGCGCCGCCCGTGAACCTGTAGAGCACGGTCTCGTTCCAGCCTCCGCTGCCGTTTGGCGAAAGCTCAAATACGGTTCCATATCCCAGCCCCCCGCCGTAGCTCGTCCCATAGAAGTCGCCATTATGAGAGGTCAGGTTTGACTGAGGACCAGCGCCATCGCTGCCGCCCGTGAAGTTGTAGAGCACGGTCTCGGTTTGGGCGTGCGCCGGGAGAGTCGCAAAGGTCGTGAGACACACAAACAGGCAGGCGAAGTAGGTACGTTTCATAGGAATGTCCTCACACGAGAGTGTGAAAAATGGTCCGGCTCGGTTGCCGATGGGGGCGGGAATTTCGCGGCAATCGAGAACGAGCAATTGTGCGCCCTTGCAGGGCAGCGGTCAAGATGAAGTCTTATCCAATACAAGATGAGCCTGAAGGGAGGTAGGTTTCCAATACAAGATGAGCCTGAAGGGGATGGCATGCTGAGGATTGACCATCCATGTGCACGAAGCAGAGAAACTGAGCCTGGGGCAGATCCAGGCTTTCCTGGGCGCCAGCGAAACCATTCGATTCGAAGGCGAAACTCAAGCGCAGATTTATCACTGGATCGAACAACTTGCACCCAATCGCTATCTCTTCGAAGGGTTTTTGTCGACGGCTCTTCCTTGCGTGTCGGTAGGTTTCTGCGCGCCCGTTTTCGGCACGTTAAAGGACCGCTCCACGGCGTCGTTTGGATCGCTTGAGAACTGGTGATCGCGCCACAGCCAGCGCATCATCTCCGGCAAGATTGCGCCGCCCATCTTCTGGCCATGCTTATTGATGCCCCAGGCGTAGTTCAGGTCGTAGCCCCTGGCGGTGAGAGTCTGCATCATGCGCACGTTCTGCAGGAACCAATCGCGGGACTCGTTGTAGGGTTCGCCGGGGCGTTGGCCACGATTGTCGTTCCGCCCATCGCAGAGAAATATGCGAATTGGTTTCTTGTCGCTCTTGCGGATGAGATCGGGGTAGGCGTTGCCCCCGCGGATATCGACGAAGCTGCCAACGTTGCTCAGAACTTTGCGGAATTCGTTGATCCGCTGCCAGGCAACCGTGAAAGCGGCGATGGCTCCGGAGCTCGACCCGCCGATACCGTGCCGATCAGGGTCTCTGGAAATGTTGTATTCCTTGTAAAGCGCCGGCATAAGTTCGTCGACGATTACGCGGGCGTATTTGTCGTCGAGCGTGTTGTATTCGGTGACACGATTGGTCGTGTGGTCGCCCCATTCGCTGAGGTTCGGCTCAGGCTGATCGGGGCGGCGGCCGGGATTGATGAAGACGCCGATCATCACCGGCAGCTCACGGCGAAAGATGAGATTGTCCATGACGTTTTGAGCGCGCACGTCGCCCTCCGCGTTCATGAAGGCCTGTCCGTCGTTGTAGATCATGACGCTGGCGGGCAAGGCGGGATCGTACTGCGCCGGAACGTAGATCCAATAGGTGTGCTGGGTGCCGGGATAGGCATCGCTCGGGAGAGTGAACGGCCCCCGAATTTCGCCTTTGGGCACGCCATCCTGGGGCAGCGAATCGGGACCGAGGTGGTAGAAAGCGTCGGGGTCGGGAGTCTGCGAGGCGGGGGACTTTGCCACGAGGGGGCTGGCGCTCGCGCCCGGGGCGGGCTGAGCAAAACTGAGTAGAGGGACGGCCAGCGTGGCAGCCAGAGGGACAATGAGCAACGATTTCATGGAGGCGCCCAAGATACCACATCGAAGGACTGCGATGATTCGGCTTGTTTACGGCGCTGGTCTAAGGTCCGCTTCCTCAGTCCGCTAAAACGGCTCAACTTCTTCACCAGGGATCGGACGCTGGATGCTCCTCCCATCGACAGACGCCATTTATGCCAAATTCTGAGGCTCGACGGCCCTGATGAGAGCACCAACCTACGCTCCATTGCCGGTTTGAAGAATCGTAATAGGCCCAGCGGTCGAGGTAGGGAGTTTGTGGATCATGAGGAAAGTTGCGTGACTGAAGCTGGTAATAGCGGTAGCCGGTCACGCATTCGCTTTTAAAGTCGGTGACCTCTTTCTCATAATCTTTTGCGTTTTTCGGGATTAATCCATGCAGGGATTTCTCACGCGCGGCGCACGCATCGGATTTTAGGACCCAGTCGTCGTGTCGAGCAGAATATCGACAGCTGTGCTGTCCCCAGGATGACGCACCGTGCGGCGGGGCCATCAGATCCAAGGTTGCCGGGTAGAGGCCGTTGGCGGCGCGATATTGCTCCAGTGCTTCCAGCAAAGATTGTGCTTTTTCTTTTGCGGCAACGAGATTGGGTTCGGATGTGTGGTCGCGATTTACCTGGAGGTTTGTGAAGTGATAGCGCGCCCAGATGCCAAATATTAGAACGATGCCAACGAACGCGATCAGGCGTAAACGTTGATGCGGGAGCGGATTTTGCTGAGTCGCACGCGTTACGTCCTGCATGATTGCTTTTTAACACAGGCCGGTATCGCGACTCGCATGACGGACGTAATCGGGGGTTAGGCTGCGTGAATCCTTAGCGCCTTGCTAGGGTTTGGATTCTTGCAGGAGGACTACATCCGAGTCGATGTGGCCGCGCAGGATGCCCAGGTTTTTGCCGTCCGGCGACCAGTGGAAGGACTGGATCTGCTCGGAGGTGAAGTGGGTGATCGGTTGGCCGGGGGTGCCGTCGATGGGCTGGATCCAGATGTTGTCTACTCCGTTCTCGCGAACCGGGTAGGCGACGGATTTGCCATCGGGCGTAAATATGGGGCCGGCGGAGATGTGACCGTTGGCGTCGAGGAAGCGCGGGTTCTTCAGGGTCGTCAGATCTAGCAGGGCAATTTTGATGGTGCCCTCTTCCGTTTGCGCATTCAGATATTTGATGAGATAGGCCAGAGTCTTGCCATCCGGCGAAAGGCCCATTCCGCGGCCCGTCTGGAAGGCTTTTGGAATTTCACTGCCGGGAATCGGCTCTTCTTTACTGGAACCATCGAGAGGCAGGCGCCAGAGAGTCTTGACACCTCGAGCAAAATAAACCCACGGCTGATTGCCGGAGCAGACTGGCGGGTATCCGAAGAAGGCGTCGTGGGGGCCGGCGGTCAACTGCGTGGGGTGGGAGCCATCCGCATCGACGCGCCAGACGCCTATCAAATTGGTGCCGCCGTGGAAGGCCCAGGGGAAGACAATGGATTGCGTGCCGCAGGGCGCGAAGGCAGAGATTCCGGCCGCCGGATCGCTCGCGAGAACGGTGGGATTCTTTCCCAAAATATCGGTTCGCACCAGGCGCGCGAAGTCGGAGGTGAGAAGCGCGCCGTCGGAGGCCCAATTAAAGCTCGCGATTCTTACTCCGTCGACCGACAGAGGAGCGGCGTCGGGAGCGGTGCTGCCTGCAGCGGGCAGGACATAGAAATTGCTCACGGTTTTTTGCTGAACGGTGGCGAGAGTCTTGCCGTCGGCGGAAAGGGATAGAGTCGAGTAGGTGTTGGTGTCGTGCGAAATCGGTTGCACCTGGCCATCGGATCCGTCGGACGCTTGGCCTCCGGGCAGCGACACAAAACCAATCTGGATGCGGGCGAGGTCGGGACCTTTTTTGCGATAGGTGACAAACAGGCCGTCGCCAGCGGTGGACCACTGCATCTCCGTAATTTCTTTATCGGCAAAGGTGAGAGTTTTTATTTGCCCGCTATCAATGGCGAACAGACTCAGCGCGCCAAAAGCGCCGTGCGGGTTGTTGGGATAGGTGAGGTGCTTGCCGTCGGGCGACCACACCACCCAGCGTGGGAGGTAGGTGAGGGGCTCAACATGAAGAATCGTTTCGTCGCTGCCGTCTAATTTTGCGCTGAGCAGCCAGACTTTGCCCGTCTCGGGGTCATTGGCGCGGAAGTAGGCCATGCGCGTGCCGTCGGGCGAGAAGGCGACGGAGCTGTCGACGTCGTTGACGATCTTGGTGGGCGCGCCTCCTAAGACAGGAGTGCGATAGATGCTGAAATCGCTGTTGATGGAGTTTTCGGCCTTGCGGAAATAGACGTAGTTTCCGTCGGGCGAGAAGGCGACGTTCGGGATGCTGGCCGACGGCGGAACAATTTGCGTGTCGCTCGCGGTCGCGATATTGCGCAGCCAGAGACTGTTGAGGCCCTTGTCATCCATCACCGTGAGCAGGTATTTGCCGTCGGCGGAGATGGCGGTGACTACGGCTTTGCTGGAGTTGGTGACCTGCGAGATGCTGAAATTTTGAAAGGGAGTGGGCGCGGCGCGATGCAGCATCGAGTAAACGCCAAAGCCGGCTGCGGCGAGGATGGCTAGTGCGGCGAGTGCGACTCCGGCGAGGCCGAATTTATGTTGCTTCGCGGCGGCGACTACGGCGGAGCTGCTGCCCACCACAGCACTTCGCCCTGACTCCGCTTCGTATTTGAGACGTTGAAGGTCGAGCACTTCGCTGACCGCCGCACTCGAACCTATGCCCGAGCCATCCATTGTGCCGGGCGCGGCTGGGCGGCTGGATTCGTTTTCGCGCTTGAGGCGCTTAAGATCGGCGCGCATGTCGGCGGCGTGCTGATACCGCAGGTCGCGATCTTTTTCGAGGGCCTTGTTGATGATGCGTTCGAGTTCGACCGGCAGATCAGGATTCATGCGCGCCGCGGCGGTGGGCGCGCGATCGAGAATCTCGCGCTGAATGACCCCGGAGCTTTCGCCGCGGAAGGGCAGCGTGCCGGTGGCCATCTCGTAGAGGACGGCGCCGAAGGAAAACAGATCGGAGCGGGCGTCCAATTCTTTGGCGCGGACCTGCTCGGGCGACATGTAGGCGACGGTGCCAAGCGCCATGCCGGGGCTGGTGAGGTGGGCTTCGATCGTGCCTGTCTGAGTAGCGTCCAATTCAGGCCTGGATAACGTTGCATTCACCTTGGCCAGGCCGAAGTCGAGGATTTTGGCGTGTCCGCGCTTGGTTACGAAAATATTGGCGGGCTTGATGTCGCGATGGACGATGCCTTCGGAGTGGGCGGCATCGAGCGCGTCGGCGATTTCGATGGCGAGGCTAAGCGAGACGTCGGTCTCGAGCGGGCGTCCAGCGATGCGGTGTTTCAGGGTCACGCCTTCGAGGAATTCCATGGCGATGAAGGCTTGGCCATCGTGCTCGCCGATGTCATAGATCGTGCAAATGTTGGGGTGGTTGAGGGCGGAGGCGGCCTGGGCTTCGCGCTGAAAGCGGGCGAGGGCCTGGGCGTCGCTGGCAACATCTTCGGGCAGGAACTTGAGGGCGACGAAGCGGCGAAGGCGGGTGTCTTCCGCTTTGTAGACGACGCCCATGCCGCCGCCGCCGAGCTTTTCGACGATGCGGTAGTGGGAGATGGTTTCGCCAATCATGCAGTCGCCGTATGGTAGGCGGGATGCGGGGGCAAGTCAACGACGGCTGGGGGACATGCTCGATTGTCGAACACGCTCGATTGTCGAAATCAGGATTCGCTCACTGACGATTGGGCCAACCGGATTTTTCACGCCTGAGGCGATAGTAAGCGTCATCTCGCGTGTCCCGCCGGTGAAAGTTGCGGTTCGGGTGTTTTGCAATCTTGGGAATCGCTAACCACAAAGGGCACGAAGGCACACGAAGGGATTTCTCGCAGGGCATAAGCCCTGGTGGTGGGTTGATCCTACCGGGGATATTGGCCATTTTGGGGGAATTTCTGTTTCTGCCCGAACCCATTTCCAGACCGCGGCATCCAAGAAAATTGAACCGGCAGACCGGACCGGAGCCTTCGACCTCGGCTCTGGCAAAATCCTTCTTTCTGGCTTGCCCGCAAATTCGAAATCTCAGGAGAATTCCATGAATAAGAAACCTGTCTCCGGCAATTCACGCAAAGCTTCCGCGCAACCGCGCTTTCACCAGAGCGCTCGCGAGCTCCAGGCATTTGGCACGGTGACCAGCATGCAGCCGTTACAGTTGGAAGAGCCCGTCCGCCTGGAAATGACCGAGCAATTGAATCAACTGTTGGCCGACACGATGACGCTGCGCGATCTCTATAAGAAGTCGCACTGGCAGGTATCGGGCGCGACTTTCTATCAACTGCATCTTTTGTTCGACAAGCATTATGAGGAACAGAGCGAACTGGTCGACACGATTGCGGAGCGGATCCAGTTGCTCGGCGGAATCAGTATTGCGATGGCACCCGATGTGGCGGAGACGACGAAAATTCCGCGGCCCCCGAAGGGGCGCGAAGAAGTACCGGTGCAACTGTCGCGACTGCTGGATGCGCACGAGATCATTATCGAGCATTGCCGTGTACTGGCGGAGCGGGCTGATAAGCTGGGCGACGCGGGGACCAATGACGTTGTAGTGAGCAATGTGCTGCGCACTAACGAATTGCAAGTGTGGTTCACGAGCGAACACCTGGTCGAAGCGCCGCTGGTCGAAGCGGAACGGGAGTCGGCGTAAGCCCGGGAAATTTTGGAAAAGACGTTTTTGGGAAGGAAAGCGCGGGCTGATTATGCCCGCGCTCTTTCTTGATTTCCCTTGAGCCTAATGTCGCGCCGAGAGGATGTGGAGGATCTGCTGCAACTCGTGACGCAAGACCGCCACGTTCGCAGTCGGATTGACGGGGAAAGGCAGCGCGCTCTGGCTGCGTTCCGATTTTATTTCGTCGCGTAATTGGACCCGGGCGCCGGCGATCGTGAAGCCGTCTTCATAGAGAAGCTTTTTGATGCGCACGACGGACTCGACGTCACGCTTGCGATACATGCGCTGGCCAGTGCTGCTCTTGACGGGCTTGAGTTGCGGAAATTCGGTCTCCCAGAAGCGAAGCACATAAGCGGGAAGACGGCACAGGCTGGCCACTTCGCCGATGCGAAAATAGAGCTTGTCCGGGATGATGATTTCGGGATTGCGGGACGCCTTCTTGGTCGCCTTCTTGCGGAGGGTCATGGGGGACACTTCCGTCACTCCTGTATAGCCGTTTCTAGCACGACCCGCGCCGCGGGACAACCCCTAAAAGGGCAGAGTGGGCGCGGCGGTGGGGGTTGGGAGGCGAGCCACCTAGATGTCGGCGGGATTCTGGCGGGCCACTTCTCGAAAAACGCGAGAAGTGGCGCACCCTAGTCCGGTTCTTTCCGATAAGATCAAAGTCAAAATCAAAGGCGGCGGGCGAGGGCGCCCGCTCTACACGCGAAAATGCCCGGGATTCTTGCGAATCTCGGGCACCGTTTAACTTAGAGATCGTTGTCGCTACCTAGACAGCGGTAACGTTCTCCGCTTGCCAGCCCTTGGGGCCCTTGGTCACGTCGAACTGCACGGTTTGGCCTTCTTGCAGGCTCTTGAAGCCGCCAGCTTGAATAGCAGAGAAATGCACGAAAACGTCTTCGCCATTTTGACGGCTGATGAAACCGTAGCCCTTGGCGTCGTTAAACCACTTCACTGTTCCTTGTTCTGCCATTGATGTTCCTATTCTTGTTTCTTGATTGAAATATGCTGAGGTGATTCGCTGCTGTAGAGGGGGTGACGCTGGTTGGCGGTACCATCCTGCAAGTGCATGTGAGTCAAACTTAGCAAGCACAGTGTAGCACAAGTGCCAGGCGGAATGAAATAGCCATATCGAGCCGGGTTAAATGCCTCCCTAGGGGAGGCCGTCGAGACACATAAGATGTAACCCGACTCAGAGGACACTTTGAGGAGGGTTTTCTCGACGATCCACCCCAGGGTTACATTCTTAAATGGCTTGACACGTAGCCTACCACTCGGGCGACGGGTAGGCCGACATTAACCTAAAATTGCTTGAAATCTGCTGCCGAGCTTGTGCTCGGTTGGGGCTCGAGAGGGCACCCTTCGACAGGCTCAGGGCAGGTCTGTACCTACTTGATTTAGGTGGGAATTTAGCCGTGTCATGATTGCTTTTCTTACTTTGGAACTTCGCATTGAGGCGGCGCAGTCGCTTAAAGACAAGCGGCAGGTTACGCGCAGCCTTAAGGATCGGCTGCGATCGTCGTTCAATGTGTCGGTGGCGGAGCTTGATCCGAGCATGTTGTGGAATCAGGCGACGATTGGCGTCGTCAGTGTTTCGCATTCTCGGGATTATCTCGATGGGCTGATGAAGAATGTTGAGCGGGCGGCCTGTCGTATTGCTAATAACGCAGGGGCTGAGGTTACGGATTCTTTTGTCGAATTTCTGTGAGGGCCAGCCGCTGCCTGTTCAGCCTTTCGACTGGGCGCGAAGCGTGAAGATGGCAGCAGGGGTGAAAACGGGAATGAGTCCTGGAATAATCGCGGCCCAGAATAGAGGCTTTGCGCTGAGCGCAACAGCGGCAGCGTCGATGGCCCCCACCAAACAAATAAGGACAGCCATTCTAAGCGCACAGGAACGAAGCGGCAATATCCGCATGCGAGTCTCTCCGCGTACCGACCGGATATAGCTTACCGCAATCCCTACTGGTAGCGAAACCGAGCCCTTCCGACCGTTTCCGACCGACTTATTCCCGGGCATTTGGGCAGTTGTCATTGTCCCCTTTCTGATATTCTTACGAGTTTTCTTCTACGAGGTGGGCGGTGGAGCATCGTGGCCAGAAATATCATCGTGAACGGCTGAGCGAGGCGATCCGCGAAGAGATTGAGACGATTCTTGAGGGCGAGTTGCGCGATCCGCGGATCGGGCTGGCTAGCGTCAGTTCGGTGTTGATGGCGCAGGATTCGCGCTCGGCTCGGATCATGGTCAGCGTGGCAGGGGATGACGCCGAGGCGCAGCGGACGCTCGAAGGGCTGGCGGCGGCGCGGAATTATGTGCGGCATGAACTGGCAGAAAGGCTGCGGCTGAGGCGGCCTCCCGAGCTGTATTTTCAAGTGGATCGCGCGGATCAGTTGGAGAGCCGGGTGGATGAGTTGCTGGGAAGGGCGAAGAAGCGGGCGAAGAAAAATGCGGGATAGAACGTCGTTAGTCGATGGTCGCTAGTCGTTAGTGGCGGGCAAGCTTACAGCAGTGACCTGTCGTCCCGATCGACCAACAACAAGCGACTAACGACTCAACCGTCGGCGGCAAGTGATCGAGAGCATTGCATGCTGGAGCGGGTTCTACAAGAGATTCGGAGGCGGCGCCGGTTTGTGGTGACGTCGCACGCCCGGCCCGATGGCGACGGGATCGGGTCGGCACTGGCGTGTGGGCAGATCCTGCGGGTAATGGGCAAAGAGGCCGAAGTGGTGATGCACGACGGCGTGCCCCGCATCTATCAGAACCTTCCTTTCGCGGATCGCGTAGTGCAGGCGGACGCGGTTCCAGAGAACGATGCGGTGGTTTTGCTGGAATGCGACAGCGTGCAGCGCACGCAACTGGGGGGTCTGGAGAAATGTTTCCTCATTAATATTGATCATCACGCGAGCGGCCGCAATTTCGGCAACATCAACTGGATCGATTCGGAGGTGATGGCTACGGCGGAACTTGTGTTTCGCTTGGCGCGGCTGGCGTGCGTTCCGGTAGATCGCGACATCGCCACATGCCTCTATACGGCGCTCATGACGGATACGGGCAGTTTCATGTTCAACGGCACGAACGAGCACACCTTCACGGTGGCGCGGGAGTTGGTGCTGGCGGGGGCGGATCCGGCGCAGTGTGCGCGGCACATTTATTTTGGCCATTCGACGGCGAAGATGCGGCTGCTGGGCGCGGCTCTGTCGAATCTGCATCGCGAGGGATCGCTCGCGTGGATTTGGGTAACCCAGGAGCAGATGACGCGGCTCGGCGCTAGGGAAGAAGATTGCGAGGGGTTGGTCAACTACGCGCTTTCGATTGGCGACGTGCAGGTGGCGATTTTCTTTCGCGAGCTTCCGGATCAGCGCTTTCGCGTCAGCCTGCGCAGTAAGGGGGAAGTGAACGTCTCTAGGGTGGCCGAATCTTTTGGCGGCGGCGGCCACAAGTGCGCCAGCGGATGTTCGATTGATGGACCTCTGGCGGTCGCGGTATCACGGATCGTCGAACGGTTGCGGGCGGAGTCGGGCGCGTTGAAGCCGGACTGAGGAATCAGTCGTTCTTGGTCGTTGGTCGGTAGTCGTTGGTCGTTCGAGAGATTCCGCTCACTACAAATGAATCAAGGAATGAGTCCGCGAAGTCGCACTGACTTGCTGTTGCTGGTGGCGTTCTGCGGATTCCTTTTCTTTTATGGGCTGGGGGCGTTTGGATTGGTGGGCGCGGACGAGCCTCGCTATGCGCAGATCGCGCGCGAAATGCTCGAGCGCTCCGATTGGGTTACGCCCACTTTGATTGGCAAGCCGTGGCTGGAGAAGCCGGCGCTTTATTACTGGGAGGCAATGGTTGCGTTCCGGGCCTTCGGCGTGAGCGACCGGGCGGCGCGGTTGCCGGGCGCATTCGATGCGGCGCTGCTGGTCGCGGCGATTTATTTCTTTCTGCGGCGCTTTCGGCCGGGCAGCGAAATGGACGGCGCGCTGATCGCCGCCAGTGGCGCGGGAGTGGTGGGATTTGCTCATGCGGCGGCGACCGATATGCCGCTGGCTGCATGTTTTTCGATGGCCCTGCTGGGCTGGTATGCGTGGCATGAAAGCGGGCGGCGCGTCTATCTCGCGGCTTTTTATATTTTTCTGGCGCTGGGCACTTTGGCCAAAGGGCCGGTTGCGCCTGCGTTGGCAGCGGTGATTATCTTTCTCTTTGTCGGACTTATGCGTGACTGGCGCGCGATCTTGCGTACGTTGTGGATTCCGGGGATTGTTCTTTATCTGGTCGTGGCGTTGCCCTGGTATATCGCGGTTCAACTGCGCAATCCGGAATTTCTTCGGGTCTTTATTCTTGAGCACAACCTGGCACGATTCTCTGCGAACGTCTATCACCATCCCCAGCCTTTCTGGTTTTACCTGCCGGTGTTTTTGCTGGCTATGATGCCCTGGGCGCTGGCGTTGATCGTGGCCGCGTGGGAACGCATTCGACTGATATGGGCAAAGAGAAAACAGGCCTTCTCGAGCGCGGAAGATTCGTGGACGCTTTTTCTACTGATCTGGATTCTGGTGCCGGTTTTATTTTTCAGCGCATCGCAATCGAAGCTGCCGGGATATATTCTGCCGGCGGTTCCGGCGGGAGCGCTGCTGGCGAGCGAATTTATTTCCGGTCGGCGCGGCGACGGCAACGGCGCTGAGGATAAAAGGTTCTCGACGCTGTTCGCCATCGCTCACGGAGTGGCTTGCGGCCTGCTGATCTTTGCTGCTCTTTCGGCGGCATCGGTTGCCATCAATCGTTACTTGGTTTGGGGAAGGTCAATTTACTTTGACGCTGGTATAGCGGCGCTGTTTGCGTTCGCTGTCGCGGCTACGCTTCTCTCGCGCTCCGGAGTCCGGCTGATGGGGCGGGTTACGATGTTTGCCGTGGTCGTCAGCGTGGCTGCGGTGATTCGTTTCGCGGCGCCGGTGATCGATGCTACACAGTCGGCGCGTCCCATTGCCGAGAGCATTCAGACTTTTTCGCGGGAGGCGGTGCCAGTCGCCTTGTATCACGTCCATCGCGAGCAGGAATATGGGCTGGAATTTTATCTCAATCGCGCGGCGGAGAAGTACGAGGATGGAAATATTCCTGCAGCGGCGCATGTGCTGGTTGCCGCTCAAGGTTCGCAGGTCGATGTTGCCAAAATCGTTGCTGGACGCCGAGTATCATATTTAACCAGCATCCCGGCGCAGAGGGTGGAGTTGTATTGGGTGGGGAAGGGCGAGGTGACAGGGGACAGATGACAGGCAAAGCAAACCTCACGCACGCATATGGCATCTAGCAGGAAGCGCTTCTCCTAACACCTAACACCTGTCACCTACGACCTGTTTTTTATGGAAATTCTCGATCTCCGACATTTCACTTCCGCTGACCTTCGGCCTCTGCTGGAAGATGAGATTGCCATGTGGGGGCGGCTGCTCTCGTGGGACTACACGACATCGGCGGAAATGATCTTGCGCTACATGGATGCGAAGATTCTACCCGGCTATGCCGCGATCGAGCGGGGAAGAATTTTCGGCTATTCGTTTTTTGTGTATGAGCAGAATAAGGGCGTGATTGGAGATCTTTTTGTGCGCGATGGAGCGCACGGCGGCGCGCGTGACGGCGACGGGCACGAAGCTGGCCAACACGAGGTAGAAGAAAAGCTGCTTACGCATGTCATCGAAACGTTGCAGCAATCGCCCGGCGTTCATCGGGTAGAGGCGCAATTGCTGGCGCAGGCGACGGGTGAAGTGGCGCGACCGTTTGTGCAGCAGGGATTTAGCCGGCATCCGCGAGTGTTTATGAATCTTGATATTGGCAAGCACGCGCCGGTTTCTTTGCTCAATACGCCGGCGTTGCCGCCGCAATTTGAAATTCGTCCGTGGTCGGAGCAGGAATATCAAGCAGCGGCGGCGTTGATCACGGCGGCCTATCGCGGGCACGTCGATTCCGAGATTAACGACCAGTATCGGACGCTGACCGGGTCGCTGCGCTTTTTGAATAATATTGTGCGTTTCCCGGGATGCGGAACGTTCGATGCGCAGGCGTCGTTTGTGGTTCACGAGCGGAGGACTCGCACGCTGGTTGGACTGATTCTCTGTTCCCAGGTACGGCCGGATGTCGGGCACATTACGCAAGTATGCGTGCTGCCGGAATACCGGTCGGCGGGTCTCGGCCAGGCGATGATGGCGGCCTCGACGAGAAATCTGCGCGGACGGGGATTCCGGTTTATTTCGCTGACGGTGACCGAGGCGAATGACCGCGCGATTGCGCTTTATAAGCGGATTGGGTTTGAAACTGCGCGGGTGTTTGATGCGTTTGTTTGGGAGGGGTGAGACCTCTCGGAGGCACGCGCGACATAGGAAAACGCCGCCCCATCGGAGTGAGCGGGTGAAGGGAAGAGTCAGGCGCGCGCGCCCACACATTCGCAAAGTGGGCGAATGTGTGGGGCACCCGCGATTTGATGCTCTACGGGATCGACGGGGCTAGGGACACATATTCGTTCGTGGTGCCGGTGCCGTCGCCTCCTTCTATGAATACGAGGCCGTAGACTACTGCGGCGCTCGAACTGCTGAGAGCTGACGGCAGGGACGCCAGCGTCCTCCATTTATTTTTGTGCGGATCGTAGGCCTGCACTGTGGCCACGTCGCTGGTTCCGTTTGTGCCTCCGAAGACGTAGAGCTCCCCGTTCAGGGCGACGCTGGCGGCATACACTACGGCGGTTGGCATGTTGGGCAGAGTTGTCCAGCCGTTGGTCGCAGGGTCGTACACTTCGAACATATTGGTGATTGCGCCGCTGCCGTTCAGTCCGCCGGCAATGTAGAGCTTGTCGTTGATTACTCCGGCAGCCGGAGCGGCGTGCGCGCTTGACGAGCCGGTCAGGCTGGTCCAGGTGCCGGTTTGCGGATCATAGACGTCCAGATAATTGTAGTAACCGTTGTATCCATTGCAGGCGGTGGTGACGTAGAGCTTGCTGTTGATGACTCCGGTTGCGCCGCAAGCGCTCAGGTGCGACATTCCGGGGAGACTGGTCCAGGTGTTTGTGGGCGGATCGTACATGAAGAGCGCGCTCGTCGGGAGATAGCCGTTCCAGCCGCCGACGACATAGATCTGGCTGTTAATGACTCCGGCGCCGTCCCCTTGATAGAGAGTTATGGGCATGTTGGCGAGATTCGTCCAGCTATTCGTGGTGGGATTGAATGCCTGCAAGGTTGAGGTGCCTCCGGCGTTGCTGCCACCGGCTACATAGGCGATGCCATTGATGGATTCGACGGCCGCATTGCTGCGGGCGGCTGGCATTGCGGCCATGGGCTTCCAGGTGGCGCTCGCGGGCAGAGTTAGGAAAACGATCAGGAGGGCGAGGAGTGCGACCATGGAACGGGAGCCTTGGGAAATCGCGAGTCTGGGTGAGTCCATTAGTAGTAATTCTCCTTGAATATAGAAATCGATAGAGCGACTGGCTAAGGAGGGAGCGTCTCGGCCGGTGGCCAGATTTCAGGCTGGAGGGACAACTTGAGCGCGCCGGTTGACTATGGGTGGATGGGCATTCGTTGGTCCAAAACATGCCACGACGAGTGGTGATTGTTTATCAATGACTTAGCGACGTTGCCGGGAAGGTTGGAGGGGGCGGGATGCAAGCTTATGCACACCCGGCAGACAAAAAACCTCCGCGCCGCCCTTCCCCGTGGCGGTGCGGAGGACTTAGATGGAAACCGGAGTCTCGATGCACAAACCGTCGCGAGCCACGGACCCACTAATCTCAGTTGGATACAAGCACAGTGCCGAGGGGGCAGGCGGTGCATCCAAGCCAAGATGGTTTCCACTTCCTAAAACGAGAATGGGCGATTATTCCCTTCATTTTTGGGAAGAAAAATTCGAAATGCTTTCGGGGCGTCGCATCAGGCGATTATTGCCTACCTGGGCCGCTGATGGCGCGAGATTTACTTGCGCAGCAGGTTCTTGGCTATAAAGAAGACATTCGCTGGGCGCTCGGCCAGGCGGCGCATAAAATAGGGGTACCACTCGGTGCCGAAGGGGATGTAGACGCGCATTCCCCAGCCATCTTTGACCAGGCGCTGCTGGAGGTCGCGGCGGATGCCGTGGAGCATTTGGAATTCAAAGGCGTTGCGCGGGACGTTCTCACGGGTGGCGAAGGCTTTGGCTTCATTGATGATGGCCTCGTCGTGAGTCGCTAATCCGTGGTAGACGCCGCTCTTCATCAGCGTTTTCATCAGCTTGACGTAATTGGCGTCGACCTCAGACTTTTTCTGGAAGGCGATCGCCTCGGGTTCTTTGTAGGCGCCTTTGCAGAGGCGTATGCGGATGCGCTCGCTGAGCAGTTTGTCGACGTCGGCCTCGGCACCGCGCATGTAGGACTGGATGACGGTGCCAACTGAGTCTTCGTTACCGGGAAGGCGGTGCAGCTCGTGAACGAAATTGAGAGTGCGCCGGGTGTAGGCGGAGCCTTCCATGTCGACGCGGACGAAGTTTCTCGGAGACATGCTGGCGGCTTTCGCGACCAGGCCGCGGACGATTTCGTAGGCCAGCTTCTCGTCGACATCAAGACCCATGTGCGTGAGCTTGAGGCTGATGTTGGCGCCGAGCTTGTGAGCGGAGATTTCGTCGAGCAGGTTGTAATAGAGGTCGGCGCTGGCGCGCGCTTCGTCGGCGTTGGTGACATTTTCGCCGAGGTTGTCGATGGAGACGCTGGCTCCAAGCTGATTCATGGCGGCGGCGACGCGGATGGCATCCGACACTTCTTTGCCGGCCACGAAGCGGGCCGAGGTGCGTTGGCCAATGCGTGAGCGTTCGGCGATGGCGCGCAAGGAACGGCTCTCAGAAAGGGCAATGAAGGCTGCCCTTAGCATGAGCGGCCGGGTTGTTGCGGATCGGATTGTTGCGGGTTAGGACTGCCAGGAGCGCGCATTCTTCGCAGCATTACGGGGAACAGTATTTTTTATCACAAACGGGAGGCGGTCGGCAGTGTGGGCGATCGTCCTTGCAGGTTCGCTTCGTCGGGATGGCCCGGCATGAGTATGTTCTGCCCTGCCCGGAGGTGTCAGTTTCCGAAAGCTGACAATCTGGAGATTCGTGATCATCCCAATCCGCGGATGTTTCGGGCTAATGGCAAAGAGAAAAGAAGGACTGAACGGTTTTCTGGAGGTTGCTTCCGCGGAGCTGCGCATCCTGAACCGCTTGCACGAACCACTGCGAGTAGAGTTTCGAATTTTGAGATGACGCCTGTTTATAGTCCGTATAGATAGCCGCGGCGAGGACATGCATGCCTCCGTCCTGCTCCCGCCAATATTCACAAGGATTGCGGCCGACGCCGAACTTCTCGCTGACGAGCTGCTCTAACGCTTGCACAGAGTCTTCTTCGATGTAGCCGGCTGTCGTGTTGTACCCGAAGGACGGGTCGTGATGCTGAACCTTATCGATTACGAGCGGATCGCGTCCCAGCAGGTCAATGGCTTCGCGGACCTTCGGATCGTCCGCATGGTAAGGCGGGTGCATGGGTTCGTGAATCGCGTTATGAAGGACGATACTGAACGGATAGGACACATGGGTCAAGAAACGCAGCCCGGTGATGCGGATTCCATGAGGCTCTGAATAGGCCAGCAGATATACGGTGATCGTGTGTGATGGCAGGGGAAAGCCAAGGTAGCTCTCGATTACAGGAAGGATGTCGTACTTGGGGAGTTCCGGAGCGAGTTCCGCGATCCGCTTCTCTATTTTGGGCCTGGCATTTGCCGCCCAGTAGGCAGGAAACCCGACTCGATCCAAGGCTCGAAGCGCAACCTCCAAGGCTGGTCTAGCCGCTTCATAGTTTTGCCACCCATCTGCGCTCCAGTATGAGGTTTTTTTCAGGGCTGCTTCCATCACGGCGCTGTCGTGCGCGGTGCGGATCATCTCGGGCAGGGTTTCGTCATCGACCGCAGAATAGTAAAGGGCCAGTTTTGCAGAGACGATTCCATGTCCATCGTCCTTGATGACATGCTTCAACTCAGCGAATGCAGCTTGCTCCTCGGGCGCAAAGAGAGGGTGGAAGTGCTCGTACTCGGTTTGATAGTAATGCAGATAGTACGGATCCCCGCTGAGCGCATTCAAGAGGCACAGGGTATCGTATTTAAGAGAAGGCTTGAGTTGCCAGTCGGTGACCGGGTGAATGGGAGCGGTCTCGGCAGCGAGTTGAGGCAGATACGCAATCTGGGCACAACACAAGATGAGAAGGCAGACCACATCATAAATCCAGAGCATTGTGCTCTTCTAAACTTCGAGCTTCTTCCCTGTCTTGAATCCATTTGCAGCCGAGCGCCACGCGTGGGGAGGCATTCCCGTGAGTTGCTTGACGCTGCGGCTCATGTGCGACTGGTCGGCGAAGCCAAGTTCGGCCGCGATGCTTGCGAGTGGCGCCCGAGTGTCCTGAATGGACTTCAAGGCATGGCGGCCGCGAATGCGCGCGCGGAAGGCTTCTGGTGAAACTCCGAACACCAAAGCGAAACCCCGCGATACAGCCCACGGCGGAATTCCGTTCGTTTCTCCCCATTGCGACAGTTTGAGAGATGGATTCCGCATCAAGGTTGCAGCCAACTCGTCCGGCCAGTCGGCAGGTTGCGGTGTCCTATGAATAGCGAGCGAAAAAAGCAGATCGACGGCGTCTCTGCGGTTTGTCTTGGCCACGCGCGCAACCGAGTCGGGATCGGCCACGCGCGCAATCCCCGGTGTGTGGGAACAGCCGACAGGGAGCCGCAGATTGAGCAGCACTGCACCGGTTTCGGAGAAACGGTCCAGGTGCGCTTCAAATTGATCGTGGAAGACAACGTCCCCGGCTTCCACGTGGAAACGTCCATGATCGCCCGCCTCTTCGTAGCCGCCTGAAAGCACGAGAGCGGCGTACGGCTCATCGTGCGCATGACGGGCGAGGACAGAGGCGCGAATTGACTGCCACATGCGCATCCTTTCCATTATGCGCCCTGTGATCTGTCATCGTGTTCCAACTCCCAGTGTGTCGATCTTCCCTACGAACGATCATTCCCGTAATACACGGGCGGGATCGGTGCGGGCTGCGCGCCAGGCGGGCAAGAGACAGGCTGAGATTGCTGTCGCTGCCATCACTGCCAGCGCCGATCCGAATACCCACGGATCGTGCGGACTCACGTTGTAGAGAAGCTTGCCGAGTAATCTCGTCAGAGCGAGTGCGGCGGCGGCGCCGAAGAGGATGCCCCCGGCGGTTAGGCGCAGGCCGCGCGAAATGACTAGGCGAAGCAAGTTGGCCGCGCTGGCGCCGAGAGCCATGCGCAATCCCAACTCGCGCCTGCTCTGCGCCACAGCGTAAGACATCACTCCGTAAAGGCCGACACCGGCGAGAAGAAGCGCCAAGCCTCCTAAAATCGAAACCAGGGTGACGGCTACGAGTTGAGGCGAGGTCGAGCGGTTTACTTGTTCCTGAAGGGTGATCATCTCGTAGAGCGCAAGGTTTGCGTCCAGGGCGTGCACTTCGCGGACAAGCGCGGCCAGCATCGCTGGCAACGGTTGATTGGTGTGGATATACAACGCCGGCGCTCGCACGAAATCCTGGCGTAGCGGCACATAGAAAAATGGCCTGGCAGTCTCGCGCATGCTCTCATACTTCGAGTCGGCGGCCACGCCTACGACTCGCGCCCAGCTGCCTTTCACCTGAAGCCGGCGGCCGATAGGATCCTGACCGCCCCAGTAGAGCGTCATCATGGTTCGGTTGACGATGGCAACTGGCGGCGCGTTTTCATCGTCGGTGCGGGTGAAGTCGCGACCGGAAAAGAGAGGGATGCCTAGCGTGGTGAAATAGCCGGGACTGACCTGGTTGTATTCAATCGAGGGTTGTTCCTCAAGCGGAGGTTGGTAACCGTCCACTGCGATCGGTGTGGAGGAATATGAACCGTAGCCCAATGGCGTCACGCGGGCGAAAGCGGCGGACTGCACACCGGGAAGCACACTGACGCGGTCCATCAGTTCGTCCTGAAAAGTTTTCGCTCGCGGCACGTCGTATCCCGCGGCGACGAGCGACACGCCGGACGTCACCACGCTCGTCGTGATAAAACCCGGGCTGGCGGTGCGAATCTTCTGCAAACTTTCGAGCAACAAGGCCGCTCCTACGAGCAGAACGAAGCTCAAACAAACCTGGAGCACGACGAGACCCGAACGCATCCATGCTTTTTTGCGGGCGCCGACCACCGCTGACGATTCGGCTTTCAAGGCTCCGGCAAGATCGAGGTTGCGCGTTTGCAACGCCGGAATTATCCCGACAATCAGCGTCACGATCAGGCAAATACCGATACTCAACGCCATCACGCGTCCGTCAATTTCGCCGGGAAGGTACATGGCGACTCCCGAGCGCGCAGGGAGCAAGAGGACCAGGGCGTGGCGGCACCAGTAGGCGGCCAGCAGTCCGCCGGCTGTGCCGAGCGCTGCCAGAATGAGGCCTTCGGTGAGAAGTTGCTTTAACAAACGCACGCGGCTGGCTCCAATCGCCAGCCGAACGCTCATTTCGTGACGGCGGGCGAAGGAACGCACCAGCAGCAGATTGCCGACGTTCGCGCAGGCGATGAGCAGAACAAAAGCGACGACGGCCACCATGACCTCGAGGGTCGGCAGCAGAGTGCCAGCATTGTTGAAGGGCGTCTGCCACAGCGCCCATAGGCCGAAACCGCGTCCGCGATTTGTTGCTGGGTAGGTTGTCTCGAGCCGCGAGGCAATGGCCGAGATTTCTTGCTGTGCTTGTGCGCGACTGACCTCCGGCTTGAGCCGTACGTAAGCTTCAATCCATCGCGCACCGCGATCCTCAAGTTTGTATCCGCCGCTCTCGAAGGTTTCTTCCATCGACGCCGGCACCCAGAACTGCATCGCCCAGCCGACGAAAGTTCCATAGAATCCCTCGGGCGCGACGCCGATGATGGTGTGCGGCACATTGTCGAAGCGCTGCGCCTTGCCAATGATTTGCGGGTCGCCTTTGAAACGATTGCGCCACAACTGATAGCTGATGACTACGACAGGATGGGAGTCGTTGCCTACATCGTCGCCGGGATCGAAGCCGCGCCCGAGCATCGGATGAACGCCGATGGCGTCGAAATAATTGGCGGAGACGATACTTCCGACGGCGGTCTCGGCGTGGTCTCCGATACTTAGCGAGCTGCCGGTGATCTTGCTGACGAAGGAGTCCTCACATAAGGTGCAGTTCCTCCGCAAATCGAGAAAGTCGGGCCATGAAAGGCTCGTCGCTCGCCTCTCGCCCTGCGCCGTTCCCGCCAGGGCTAGCAGCCGTTCCTGGTGCGCGACGGCCGGATAAGGACGAAATAAGATCCCTTCGACCCAACTGAAGACTGCGGCATTCGCGCCGATGCCTAGGGTCAGGCACAGAATCGCCAGCGCCGAAAAACCGGGGCTGCGGACGAGTTGGCGGAAGCCGTAGCGCAAATCCTGAAAAAAGTCTTCGATGACGTTTCCGCCGCGAGCATCGCGGCATTGCTGTTCGATCTGCGTGATTCCGCCCAAAGTGCGCAGGGCGGCGTAGCGGGCCTCTTCTGGGGACATGCCTTTCGCAACGTTTTCCTTGATTTGTTGCTCGAGATGCTCGCGCAGCTCCTCCTTTAGTTCCTGATCCGCCTGATTGGGATGGAGAAAGGAGCGCAAACGCACGGGCAAGGAATAGAACCATTGTTCGACGCGCATGTGTTCAGGCCTCTTTGAGCTTTACTATTCCCGAGATCGCGGCTGAGACGCGGTTCCAGTTAGTCGTCTCTCTTTCGAGTTGCTTCCGCCCGAGCTGCGTCAGGGAGTAGAACTTTGCACGACGGTTATTTTCACTCGCCTTCCACTGAGACCGAATCCAGCCCCGATGTTCCAGCTTGTGCAGCGCGGGGTAAAGAGAACCGTCGCTGACGCCCAGCACATCGCTCGAAATCTGTTTCAGACGCTGTCCGATGTCCCACCCATTCCAGGGTTGCAACGCCAGTATTTTCAGGATCAGCATGTCCAGCGTCCCTTGAACCAGGTCGGAAGGCTTACTCACGAGGTCTCCTCTCGGTTACCGAGTTAGACTAAACCTGCTCCCCTCGGTTAGCAAGGGGTGATCAAAAAAACTAGGAGCGTTTCCGTATGGTCGCCATACGACTAGAATTGTCTCCCGCACTGGTTGCAGAGATTGTGAGCGCAATCGCCCTGTTTTCTTGCTGCGTCGGAACTTTTGACTGGGTCCGCCGTATCTCAGGCCGGACACTCACAAGCGAGGACACCGATGAATTTAACCAAGAACCCCGGCAGATGCGCAGGTCTGCTGTATGTACTCATGTCGATCCTTGGCCTCTTCGCCATGGGCTATGTTCCCGACAAGCTGATCGTCCATGCAAACGCAACCGCGACGGCCGGCAATATCATGGCCCACGAGACGCTCTTTCGCCTGGGCATCGCGGGCGAACTCATTGGCCAGGCGGGTTTTATCTTTGTGGCCTTGGCTCTGTACGATTTGCTCGAAGAGGTCAACCGGCGGCACGCTGCGCTGATGGTGATCTTGATTGTAGTTTCGATCCCAATAGCATTCCTGAATGAGCTGAACTCCTTCGCTGCCCTTGCCCTCATCCGGGGGGCTGATTATCTAGCCGCAGTTGACCAGGTTCAGCGCGATGCTCTGGCAATGCTCTTCCTGCATCTGCATGGTCGGGGAATTGTCGTGGCCGAAATATTTTGGGGGCTTTGGCTCTTTCCGCTCGCGCTCCTGGTTTACAAGTCGCGATTCCTGCCGCGGTTCCTGGGTGTTTGGCTCGCCCTCGCCGGTTGCGCCTGGGTGATTCTGAGCCTTACCTGCACACTGCGGCCGCAGTATCAGGACACGGTCGATCGCTACTGTCAGCCTGCCTTCTTTGGGGAGATAGCATTCATGTTGTGGCTGCTGATCAGGGGCGCCAAGCCGCTAGCGCCGGACAGCCCAGCGTCATCGTCCGCTGTCCCCGGTTGATGGGTAAAGCGGAAACTGATTCGTTCCGCCCGTTCCGCCCGTGGCCTGGTATTCCTGCCGACCTAGCACTTGTTCGATCCAGTGATAAATCTGCGTTTGAGTCTCGCCTTCGAATCGAATGGTTTCGCTGGCACCCAGGAAAGCCTGGATCTGCCCCAGGCTCAGTATCTCTGCTTCGTGCACATGGATGGTCAATCCTCAGCATGCCATCCCCTTCAGGCTCATCTTGTAGTGGACAAGACTCCCCATTGCGAAAAGCGCTATGCTCCGGCATAATAATTGTTTGTCTTTATCTCTCCGGAGGCTTCCGGGCAAAGGATCGTGCATTCTGTGCTGATGATTCGACTGGCGCGCTTTGGCGCGCGCAAACAACCTTATTATCGAGTGGTGGTGATTGAGAAGGAACGGGCTCGCAATGGCCGTCCGGTGGAAGTGGTGGGGACGTATAATCCGCGCACCAATCCGGCCACTTTTGATCTGAAACGCGAGCGCATCGAGCACTGGGTTTCGAAAGGCGCCCAGCTTTCGGACAGGGTTCGGAAACTGGTTGCTGCTCCCACGCCGGCGGCGGCCGCTTCGGTCGCCTAGCTGCCACTTCTTTACTAGTCAACAGGAATTGCCCATCAGGAGTAGCTAATGATCGAGCCAAGCGCCAGCCCGCGCGCCATGATTGAATTCATCGCCAAGGCGATTGTCGAGGCCAAGGGCGAGGTTTTTGTTGACGAGTACGAAGACGGTGACGAGACGGTGATTGAGTTGGAAGTGGCCGAGTCCGATCTGGGCAAGGTGATTGGACGCTCCGGGCGGGTGGCGCGCGCGTTGCGCAATGTGCTGAGCGCGGCCGGGCCGAAGTTGGACAAGCGCTACGCGCTCGAGATTATCGAGTAGCAGGCCGCGACGTAGCGAGCAAACCATGGCGGCACCGGACGCGAGCGGCGAATGGGTTACCCTGGCGGTCGTGATCAAGACGCAGGGGCGGCGCGGGGAAGTTGCGGTCGAGTTGCACACGGATGTTCCGGGGCGATTTCAGCGTGGCATGCGGCTGTGGGCGCTTTTGAAAGACGGCGAACGCCGCGAGGTTACGGTCGAGGATCTTTGGCCGCATAAGAGTTTTCTGGTGCTGAAGTTCGAAGGCATCGATACTCTTTCCGATGCGGAGCTGCTGGTGCGGGCTGAGTTGCAGCTTCCGCTGGCGGAACGGGCTACTCCAGAGCCGGGCTGGACTTATTTGAGCGATCTGATCGGGTGCACGGTGTTCGATGGCGCGCGCGAGATTGGCGCAATCGAAGATGTGCAATTCGGAGCGGGAGAAGCGCCGCTGCTGGTCGTCCGTAATCCGGAACAAAAGAGTGGTGCGAAGCTTCCGTACGAGATTCCGTTCGCCGAGGCGTTTCTAGAAAAGTTGGACCTGGAGCGGAAGCAAGTCCGGATGAAGTTGCCGGAAGGGCTGTTGGATGTGAATGCTCCGCTGGCGCGAGAAAGGCGTCGTTAGTCGTTCGGTCGGATCGAGAAATTTATAGGCTTCTAAGTTGGCGAACGACCAACGACGGGTTTCCGCACATGAAGATCGACATTCTCACGATCTTTCCCGACTTTTTTCGCGGACCTTTGGATTATGGCATTGTGCGCCGGGCGCGGGAGACAGGCCTGGTGGAAATTGGCATTCACGATCTGCGGGCGTTTACGAAAGACAAGCACCGCACCGTGGATGACCGCCCGTTTGGCGGCGGCGAAGGCATGGTCCTGAAGCCGGAACCGATCTTTGAATGTTTGGAGTCGCTCGACGATGTGGCGTCGCGTGACGCGCGCTTGAGCGTGTCGGCGAGGCAGTCCGTGATTTTGCTCTCGGCGCAGGGGCGCAGGCTCGATCAGGCGCTGGCAGCTAGACTTTCAGCGCTCGGTCGGATCGTGCTGATCTGTGGGCGGTATGAGGGCGTGGATGAGCGCATCAGCGAGCACTTGGCGGATCGCGAAGTCTCGATTGGCGATTATGTGCTCAGCGGCGGCGAACTGGGCGCGGCGGTGATTATCGATACGGTCACGCGGTTGATTCCGGGCGCGGTGGGAAATCAGAATTCGACGCAGCAGGAGTCGTTTACCGAGTCGTTTGCGGAAGCGGAGTTCGCGGGCGAGGGCGCCAGCGCCACACTTCGAGCCGATGCGCCGAGTTCGACTTGCGTTTCTGGCGGATTGCTCGATTATCCGCACTACACGCGGCCGGCGGACTATCGCGGCATGGCGGTGCCGGAGGTGCTGATGAATGGCAACCATGAGCAGATTCGCACCTGGCGGCGCAAAACGGCTTTAGCGAAGACGCTGCGCAACCGGCCCGACTTGCTGGAGCGGGTTCGACTGACGGATGAAGACGAGGGATTGCTGGCACAGATCGAAATGGAAGCGGCTAAGCTGGTGCAAGACAGCGACGGAGACGGGGCTGGCTCCGTTTCTACAGAAGATTAGAATCAGGAAGGGAAACTTTATGCGTAATCCGATTATTGAAAAATTGCTGGCGAAATCGCGCCGCACCGACATTCCTAAGTTTGGTCCTGGCGACACCATCAAAGTGCAGGTCAAGATCAGAGAAGGCGAAAAAGAGCGCCTGCAAGCCTTTGAAGGCGTGGTTATTTCGCGGACGCGGGGCGCGCAGCCAAGTTTCACCGTCCGCAAGATCAGCTTTGGCCAGGGCGTGGAGCGTATTTTCCCCATCGACTCCAAGGTCATCGACAAGATTGATGTGGTGCGTTCGGCGAAGGTTCGGCGCGCCAAGCTTTATTACCTGCGCGGACTGAAGGGCAAGGCGGCGCGACTGAAGGAAGTGGAACAGCAGTAGCTGCGGCTCGCTCATCTCCTTGGGCGGGCCCCTATCGGCTTCTTCGGATTGCGCGACTCGAGCGCTCTCGGTCGCACACGAAAGGCGTCTTTGCGGGCGCGAAGGTGCAACGTATTTACAATCTGTTTACATCCTCATAAACGTGCCGCAAACTAAAATCCGCTCTTACGATTCCTCGTCGTAGAGGACTTGCATGAAACGGTTTCGCGTTACTCGTCTCCCCGCTGTAATTCTCTCCTGTGTCATCACTTTGTTACTGGTCGCGAGCGCATCCGCACAATCTCCGAGTCCAATCCTGTTGTTTCGTTTCCCGTGCAACCAGAGCTTCGCCTGCCCCGACGGCTTTTTCCCCGTGTCACTGATCGAGAGCCCGGACGGCAACTTCTACGGCACGGCCGTTGGAGGCGGCCTAGGACTGAACGCCCAGGGTACGGTTTTCAAGATGACGCCGAGCGGCCAGGTGTCGGTGATCTACAGCTTCGCCGAGGAGCCGAGTGGACTCCTGCCCTACGGGTCGGCTCCCAACAGTCTGGTCGAAGGCACCGATGGGTTTCTCTACGGCGTTGCGACTTTCAACGGGCCGCTGGGCCTGGGCACGGCTTTCAAACTTAGCAAGAGCGGCACGATTGAAGACCTGCATGATTTTTGCGCGGATTTTGAGTGCAGCGATGGCGCCTATCCCGCCTTCATGACCCAGGCCCTCGACGGCAACTTCTACGGAACCACCGGCCCCAGTTCTCCGCCAGCCAACGTTCTCTTTCGCCTGAGCCCCACGGGAGCTTTCGAGGTTGTGCACGTATTCGAAGCCAAAAAAACGCCGCTGGACGGCAGCGGCGCCTTCGGACTGCTTCAGGCCCCAAGTGGCGATTTCTATTCCACGACCGTAGCCGGTGAACAGAACACGCCCTTCAATACCGTCTTCCGTTTCATTCCCAAGAGCGGCGCGTACAAAATCCTGCACGATTTCGACTTTACCGATTACGCCGCCAGCAATCTCGCTCAGACTGCAAGCGGCGAACTGTTTGGCCTCCAAGTCAACAGCGAGCTGTACGAGATCAGCACGGCGGGCAAGTACCAGGCGATTGGCCCGCTCTCGGCCACGCAATATTTGGACGGCGGTATTCTCGTGGCATCGGACGGCAATCTCTGGGGCACTTTTCAAGGAGGCGACTGCGGCGACCAAGGCATGGTCTTTGCGGCCACCACCACGGGCACCGTGTTGCAGAATATTGTTTTCGACTGCGCGACGGTTGGCGAATCGTTGGGGTCTATGATCCAAGCAGCCGACGGCAAGTTTTACGGGGTCACCGCGGGCAATGGGGGAGTATCGCAAACTGGGGTCACGAACGGCACCATCTGGGCCATGGATGCAGGGTTGCCTGCGCCGAGCCCCACGATAGTGAATTTCACTCCCGCTAATGGTGCGGCCGGAACGAGCGTCCTGTTGCAAGGTCAGCACTTCGTCGGGACAACTTCCGTTTCCTTCGATGGCGTGAACGCCACGTTCCAAGTGCTCACGGTGAATTACATCAGCGTGAACGTGCCTTCGGGGGCGAAGACGGGCACGATCGCTGTTACCAACGCTGGAGGCACAGCCAAGAGTACGAAATCTTTCATGGTCCCGTAAATATGGCGCCGGCCTCCGGCGAGCCGGGATGGCGTTCTCTCATCACGCGAAAGGCATCGGTTTTCGCGCCAAGCGCGCTGCTCGCTCTCAAGAACGGTAAAGACGATTGCGTGCTAAAGATTCTGCGCGCTCACAAATTTGTTTTGGCCAGCGACGAGAAATGCGCGTCCACCCGGCAAATCACGCACGAAACCAGGGATGTTCCGAGCCGGCGAGCGGGCCTGCATTAGGGTTCAAGTTGTAGAACCAGATTGTCGATCAGACGCGTCGTGCCGACATAGGCAGCGACTGCGACGAGCGCCTTTCGCGATATTTGCGCGACGGGGTTGAGCGTATCGGGATCGGCGATCTCACAATAATCCAGCACAACGTCAGGCTGGACGGCGAAAATTTCTTTGGCGGCGGCAAGGAGGTAAGCGGCGACTCTTTCTCCCGCTTCGAAGTTCTGTCGCACCTGCTCCAGCGCGCGATGCAGCACGAGTGCCCGGGCGCGCTCTTCTCGATTCAAATAAACATTGCGCGAGCTCATCGCAAGACCATCGGGTTCGCGCACGATGGGACAGCCGACAATTTCTACGGGGAAGTTGAGATCGCGCACCATGCGACGGATGATGGCGAGCTGCGCGGCATCCTTCTGCCCGAAGAACGCGGCGTCCGGTTCGATGATGTGAAACAGCTTGGCTACGATCGTGGTAACGCCGCGAAAATGGCCGGGGCGGGATCGTCCATCGAGTCTTTCGCTCAGTCCTTCGACCCAGACCCAGGTGGAGTCGTTATCGACAACCTCGCCGTAGGAAGCGCGCCCGGACGGATAAATCTCTTCGACGGTGGGCACAAAGAGAATGTCGACGTTCTCTTTTTCGAGCAACTGACGGTCGCGATCGAATTGCCGCGGATACTTCGACAAATCTTCGGTCGGACTGAATTGTTTAGGATTCACAAAGATCGAAACGGCAACGGCGTTGCATTGCGCCTTGGCGGCGCGGACGAGCGATAGATGGCCTTCATGGAGAGCTCCCATGGTTGGAACCAATCCGAGACGTTTGCCACTGGCTCGCGCGGCGCGGACTTCGGCGATGGTCGGGCAGATTTTCACGGCCTAGCAAGAGCTGAACGTTGTGGGTGCCATTCGGGCGATCAGGGCGCCTCGTAGTATTCGACGTCCAATTCGTGAAGGGTGCCGAGGAGCAGGGCGCGATTCTTGCGCAGGTCGGCTTTCGTTTGCTCGGACGGATTCTTTGGAATTGCCTGCGCAACCATGACCACGCGCCCGTAGGGCCACGCGCCCGAGGGGAGCGAAACCAACTCGGCTGGAATCTCCTCCGGCGTCAGCATATGGATCTCGCGATTGGAAAGATCGACGAAGCCGATGCCATCTTCGCGCACCACCAGATAAGGATTCTTCCAATCGACGATATGGCTTAGCGCTGGATATTTTGATGGATCCGCCTGCGGGATGTGTTCCAGGCCGGTGGGCTGATGCGCTTGCGCGGCCGGCGGTGACGCGGCGGGCTGGGAGCAAGCGATCAGAACCGCAAGAAGGGCGACGGTAAGGATCGTTCGCACAGCAACTCGCAGACCGTCCCCCGCGTTGTCTCGCAAATTGTTTCGCAAGTTGTTTTCTCCGCCCGCTATTATCGCCGCATGGCGTGCTTGCGGTGGAGTACCGTTTCGAGTGCGGCCTGCGTCTCCTTGGGCAGGTGATAGCTTTCAGCGTCACTGGGAAACTGGTGCGAAACGACGTCGGCCTTGAAGGCAAGCAAGGATTGCGTGATCAGGGCGGCGGCATCTCCGTAGCGGCGGACGAATTTTGCCGCGTGCCCGAACGTCAGGTTGACGAGATCGTGGAAGACGAGCACCTGGCCATCGCAATCGGGGCCGGCGCCAATGCCGATCGTAGGCGCATCGACTTCGGCGGTAATCATGGCCGCGACCTCGCGCGGAATGCCCTCCAGATAAATACAAATCACACCGGCGCGATCGAGCGCGACCGCATCGCGCATGAGTTGCTCGATCGCGTTGAGCGATTTACCCTGAACCTTGTATCCGCCCATCACGTTGACCGATTGCGGAGTCAGGCCGATGTGACCGGCGACAGGAATCTCGGCGTCGATGACGCGGCGGATCACGTCGGCGCGCTTCTCTCCGCCTTCCATCTTGACAGCCTCGGCTCCGCCTTCTTTGACGAAGCGCGCGGCGTTGTGGATGGCCTCGCTCGCATCGACCTGATACGACCCGTAGGGCATGTCGGCGATGAGCAGCGCGTCCTTCACGCCGCGACGCACAGCTTTGACGTGATGCAGCATCTCGTCGACGGTGACGGAGAGCGTGTTCTCATAGCCAAGCATGGTCATGGCCAGCGAATCGCCGACCAAGGCAATGTCGATTCCGGCCTCATCGACCAGGCGCGCAGTGGCGTAGTCGTAGGCGGTGAGGCAGGTTATCGGTTCGTGGAGAAGCTTTTTTTCGCGGATAGTAGCGGTGGTGATCTTGCGGCTGGGAGAATGCCCGCCGATGGGTGTGAGACTCACGATGTCCTCCAGTGCCCCTCCGCAAGCTAGGCGGATAGAGCCTGTGCGCGTCGTCTTTGAGTGCAGTCGTTAGATGACGCTTTGGGGATTATAGCTGCAAATCGGTCGTTGGTCGATAGTCGTTGGTCGGGATCGGTCGGGACCGGTCGGGACCGCTGCCGCGATAATCCCAACCCATTCATTCGCAGTCTGTTAGAGCTACCAAAAAACGTCGAGCTCCGAAATGGCTTTCCCTTCCCTTTTCGGTTCCTAAGACACGCAATTTGGGAAAACGGTCCGCATTGACCTTCTTTCTGGGAGCAAGCAGCCGATAGTAGATATAAGTTCGCTCGAAATCGGATACCCGGGAGGGTAACAAAATGTGGCAAATCAAGACCGTGGTCCCTTGGGCTCACAGGTTCGCAACGCGCACCCTGCTTCTGACCGGCACAACAACCATGCTTGCGTTCTTGGCCTTTGTGGCAACCGTCAACGCACAGGTTGCCATCAGCATAACCCCGCCCGTATGTGCCTACGGCTACTACGGCTATGCGCCCTACGGCTGCGCACCCAGCGGCTATTATGGGCCAGGCTATTTCTACGGCGGCGTCTTTCTGGGCGTGGGCCCATGGGCGAACTGGGGCTATGGACACGGCTGGGGTGAGCATCGCTTCCGCGGCGGCGGCGGAGAAAGATATGTTGGCGGCCATGCTTACGCAGGGAATCGTGGAGGCGGCGCGGCGGTGGTACATGCTGGCGGGTCTCGCGGTAATTCCCCTACAGTTCGCTCCCATGCAGCGGCAGCGCATGGTAGCGGGTCCCATGGCGCCTCTCATGCGCCGGCAGGGCATAGTGGAGGGTCCCACGCCGGGGGCGAATCGCATGGCGGCGAACATCACAAAGAATAGCGATTGGGATTAGCGGGCGCATGGAGCAGAAGCGGCGGAGCTTGGCACTGCCATTTATGGCGGCAACCTTGGCGATTGCCCGAGGTTGCCGGGAGGAAGCTGCGGCGGCGTCTTCAAAATAAGGCCGTGAGCTAACTGGTGATCAGAGGGAAGTCCGCCGATCCTACCTGGCCGGCGTGCTCTTCGGCGAAGGCGGTGACGCGCTCGAGAGCGGCTTGCAACTGGCGGTGAAACTCGGCTAGCTCCTTGTCCCTTTCCAAAACTTTTTCCGTCTTGGTTTCAGCGGGAACTTGCATTTTGGCGCCGATCCGAACCAGCGCTTTTGAAAACGGCTTGGGGATCATCAAGCCGTCCCAGGTATTCAGCACCCAGGCATCGCTGAGCGCGACGTAGAGCGCCGCCATGGGCGCGTTGCTGGCGCGGGAGAGAAGCGCTGGCCCGGGCTTGGCTATGGATTTGGGGCCGCGGGGGCCGTCGATGGTAAACACAACGGATGTGCCTTTCTGTAGTTGGCTTCGCAGGCCTAGCAGGGCTTTTGCGCCGTCCCGGCTGCTGGAGCCGCGAACCGCGACGAAGCCTAGTTTCTCCAGGGTGCGGGCGATGTATTCACCGTCGAAGCTGCGGCTTACCATGACCGCTATGCCGGTATTTCTCCAGATCCATGAGCTTGGGAAAACGGCGCGATGCCAGAAGCAATAGATCACCCGCTTTTCGAACGTCGTATCCGGGGGCGAAGGCGGCTCTTCCCACGAGATGGAATAGCGCAGGGTGGGGCCAATCAGAGAAATCGCCAGATAGCTGGCCCAGCTAATGAACCACAGCAGGATTGTTTGCCGCAATGTGAATGGGCGAGCCGCCGGAACGGAGCGCTGCTCAGGCTCGACCGCGGCGGACGATGAACTCACGCCGATATTGTAGCCGGGAAAGAAACGATTAACTGAAAACTGCGAGCTGAAAACTGAGAGTTGAAAGCTGACAGCGAAGTTCTTTACGTTTCCAAATAGCCCACGATCCACTCTTTGAGGCGCTGCCGGCGCTCGTCCGTGACATCAAAGCGAATGCCAAAACTTTTATTCGGTTTCTTCCAACTTACCTGGCCGCGCACCCAGACGCGCGGCAGAGTCAGCAAAGAAAACGACACTTCCACCTGAGTGCCGATCTCGGGAACGTGATTGCCCTTGAGCGACATGCCTCCGGTGCTGATTTCCTGGCTCGTCGCGGTGAAGCGGGCGCCGTCGTTCATGACAACTCCGACCTCGGTCATCACGGGAACACGCACATAGCGGCGGAACTCGTGGAGTACGAGACTGCGAGTGGAGCGCACAAGTTTCATGGCCACCGAGCGCTCCAGCGGCTCGTGAAATACGGCGTTCAGACTGAACTTCGAATAACGCATGGCATCCTGCGCTGTGCCACCCAACCCGAAAATTATGATTCGGCTATTGGAGGCGGAGGCTCGCGCCAACTCGATGATGCCGCCGGCGGTCTCGTCGAGAGTTAAAACGCAGGCCTCAAATTTTTCGCATCGCAAGCGGTCGGCCTGCTCGCGGGGAATCGGAATGGTTTCGATTCCATGTTGGCGGAAGCACTCGTTGATGAGCTGCGCTGACGCCTCGGGCAAGTCAAAGAGGGCGACGCGCGCAACGCTTTTTCGATGGACAGGGAGAGGGGCGAGAACAGCACTGGTCGAAGTAGGCATGAGTCCCAGGGGTTGAACTCCTCTAAAAGCCCATTCTGACGCGGTATTTGACGGCTGCATAGGTTTCGAAAGGGCTTAGCCACCGTCCAATTGGGCCATTACCCAGGTTGTACCTGGAACCGGTTGCGCCTGCTCCCTTCGTTCTGCGCCACTGCGAAGGCAGAAGGCACGGCGCGGGGCGTCTCTAACTGCAATTCAGGTAAGATGTTGCAATCATTGCACCCGTAGACGTAATCAGCAGATGATTACTTTAGACGACATCCAGTCGGCCTTGCGCCGCATCCGCAGCTCCATATACCTTTCGCCGTGCGCACTGTCGGCAACGTTTTCCGAGTCTACGGCCAACCGGGTCTATTTGAAGCTCGACAACTTGCAGCGGACGGGCGCTTTCAAGGAGCGCGGCGCGCTGAACAAATTGCTGTCGCTGAGCCCGGAAGAACGCGCCCAGGGCGTGATCGCGGCTTCGGCGGGAAATCACGCGCAGGGCGTGGCCTATCACGCCGGGAAGCTCGGCATCCGCGCCCAGATCTGCATGCCGCTGACTACGCCGCTGATCAAGGTTTCGGCTACGCGCGGCTACGGCGCCGATGTCGTGCTCCACGGCGCGAACTATGACGAAGCTTATGAAGAGGCGTTGCTGCGCAGCCAAGCCGAGCACCTCGCTTTCGTGCATGCGTTCGATGACGACGCTGTCATTGCCGGGCAGGGGACAATCGGATTGGAGCTTATCGAGCAGCATCCTGATCTTGACGCCGTCGTCGTCCCGATCGGCGGCGGAGGCCTGATTGGCGGGATTGCCTGCGCGCTGAAAGAGTCGAATTCCAAGTCCAATCGAAGGATTCAAGTTTTCGGCGTGCAACCGTCGCGGCTGCCATCGATGAAAGTTGCGGTGGCGGAGGGGAAGCCGGTGACGCTGGCGGCCGCTTCGACGATTGCCGATGGAATCGCTGTGCGTCGCGCCGGCGAGCGCACACTGCCGCTGGTGCAGAAGTACGTGGATGACATTGTCACGGTCGAAGAAGAAGAAATCGCGAACGCTATTCTGCTGCTGCTGGAGCGCGAAAAAACTTTGGCGGAAGGCGCTGGTGCGGCAGCGATCGCGGCTCTGGTGAATCGCAAGCTGCCGCTGGTTGGGAAAAAAGTTGCGGTGCTGGTGTGCGGCGGAAACATCGATGTCACGCTGCTGTCGCGAATCATCGAGCGCGGCTTGGTGAAAGATGGGCGCCTGGTGCGGCTGCGCGTTCATCTGCCTGACTATCCCGGGGCGCTGAATCGGCTGACTTCGATCCTCGCGCAGCATCGTGCCAACATCGTCGAAACCGATTACGACCGTGCTTACCATGGTGTTGGGCTGGGCGAGACGGCGATTGAGATCACGATGGAGACTCGCGGGCCGGACCATATTGCCGAGATTATTTCGGCGCTGGGGGCGGCCGGATATACGCAGGAACGGGTGCTGTAAGCTTCTGTAGAGCGGACACTCGTGTCCGCCTGCCTTAATGTAGGTGGCGGAAATGGAGTGCGAGGGCAGATACGTCCATCCACATGTGGGCCAAAATGACCGGCAGGATGCGGCGCGTACGGACGAAATACAAAGAAAACAACCAGAATGCGGGGATATGCGAGAGCGCCTCAGGCAACCCCTGGTAGAGGTGGTAGAGATCTGTAACGCTACGCTTGCGAATATTGCCAAAGCAGTGCTTCGACAAATCGCTTCCGCTTCAGAAATCAGGAACGCTCGCACCAGAAGCTCTTCGTAGAAGGGATTTAGGAGCACATACAGCACCGGCAGAACGCCCAGCGCAGTGCCAAAAAGGGCCGCCCTATCAAATTGCGGGCGTGGTCCCCGGCCAGGGAAAACGTGGGCCAACTTCAGAACGATCAGAAGCAGACCACTGCCAAACAGTGCTGCGAAAAATAACGCAAAGGAATGCCAAAGATCGGTAAATCGGACTGCGAAGTACAGCCCTATGTCCTGGAATCGTTTCTTCTGAGACGAAAGTACGAGGTAGAGGCACAGAAGACCAATCAGCTCAAAAGTGATTCTGAGAACAAACCTCGCGTTAGTCGCGGGGCCTGGATGCCAGATACCCAGGAAAATACCCAGGGACCTCACGAAGGGAACGAGAAACCCGACCGCCAGTACCAGGCTTAATTGAAATCCTCGACTCGTTCGCTCTGTCCTCCTTTCTTGATCGTCCGCGGGAACCAACTCCGCCGCAGGTGGCGGCCCGAATGCCTGGCGGGATCCGATTTAGGAATTACTCGAACTGCCTGCGCAATCTTTCAAACTGATCCTTCAATTCGCCTACTTCCCTTCGGAGCTCTGCCACTTCTTCTTCCAGTCGAGCAATGCGGTCGGCATTTGCTGGATTGCGCTCAGCGGCCGCGCTGGCTTGAACTGACACTTCCGCTTCGATGACATCCCCGGCCAGCAGATGCGCATAGCGCGATTCTTTCGTTCCGGGCTGGCGGGGGAGCACTTTCGCCAGCGGTGGATCGCGCTGCATTAATTTTTGCAATGCCGACTGCACATCTTCGAGAGCTTCGAAGTGAAACAGGCGCTCGGTGCGGCCTCGGAGCTCGCCTGGAGTTTGCGGACCGCGCAGCAGCAACACGCACAGCACGGCGATCTCAGGCCGCGTAAAGTTAAATACCTCTTGCAGGCGCTGTTCGTATTTGGTCACGCGGCTGTCGGCGCCGCGAGCGGGTCCGGCCATGCGCTGCTGTTGCAGGCCCCCGAGCGCGTCGCGCACCGCGTCCTCGTCTAACTGCATTACGGGATCGCGATTTGACTTCTGGTTGCAGGCATTCATCAGCGCATTCAACGAGAGCGGATAGTACTCGGGCGTGGTGATGTCCTTTTCGATCAGCGAGCCGAGGACGCGGACTTCGTTTTCCGTCAGTTTTATATCCATTTCGTATCCGTGAACCTTTTTCGACGCTTTGATTGTATAGAAACGGCAGCGTCAAAGGCCGCGGACAGGAGTGTCCGCGCCACGCTGGAGCTTGGCGCACGGTATACTCAGTAGTTTGTCGGATGTGTCCATGGATGAGCAGAACGATGAGCACAAAAACGATGAGCACAAACATGAGTGAGCTGTTAGCGCCAACGCGGGTTGGGGTCGATGAGCTGGTCGCGAAGCTTCGCGCGCTGCCCGCAACCGCTTTCGATGGAACGGAGACGATTCGGTCGCTGCTGACGAAGATGCCCGTGTCGGAAGCCAGTCTTGCGCCTTATTTGACCTGGGACCGGCAGCATTACACGCGCAACCTCATCGACAAAACAGATCTCTACGAACTGCTCGCCGTCTGCTGGGAGGTTGGGCAGGGCAGTTCGGTGCACAATCATCGCGGGCAGAATTGCTGGATGGCGGCTCCGATGGGGAGCCTGCTGGTAGAAAATTTCCACGTAGGATTTGAGGATATTGAGACGGGAAAGTGTCAGATGACCGCATCTAACACGGTGGAGTTGACGGCGGCGAATCCGTGCGCGGTCGATCCGCGGGAGCCGGTGCATCGGGTGGTGAATCCGCGAACGGGGAATCAGCGGGCGGTCACGCTGCACGTCTATTCGCGTCCCTTTGATAGTTGCGTCGTCTATTCGCCCGAGCAGGGAACGTGCGGAGATATACGGTTGCACTACACTACAGCTTTTGGAAAACCAGTTAGGAAGCAGTAGCCAGTTGCCCGTAGCCAGCTCCGAGTACCCCATTGCGGAACGGAAGAATCGAACTAGCTGCTACGGGATACGGGCAACTGCATTTCAAGGAGGAATCGTGAGGAAATACCTGGGAGTTTTGGCTGGAATGGCTGCGCTATGTGTGATGTCGTGGGCGCAGGCTCCAGTAACTCCCGATCAGGCTCTGGCTCAAACTCAGCCTCCCGCGCAAACACCGGCTCAGGCTCCTGCGCAAGATCAAGCTCCGGAGGCGACTCCGATTCCGCCGTCGGATCTGGGCAAGAAAATCACGTTGGTGCCGTTTCCGCGGGTCGAGTTTTTTGTCGGCGGGACGTATGCCGAGGCCGGCTTTTACAATGCCGGACACTGGGCGGGGCTGCCGGGCTGGGACAGTTCTCTGGGTCTGAACATCACGCATTGGCTGGGGTTCATCGTGGAGGGCGGCGAATTCTTTGGGACGTCAAAGCTTCCGACCGGGCAGCAGGCGCCGTTTCCGCCTTGTCCGCAGTTCTGCCCGTACACATCGCCGCTGTTTGACGCAACGACGCGAGAGTACAACATTCTTTTCGGTGGGCAGATAGCGCGCCGCAAGTACGAGCGGTGGACGCCGCGGGGCGAATTCTTGTACGGACACCAGGGCGTGCGCGGCATCGCCAACGGCGGAGGCGCTCAGGTGACCGAGGTTGGATCGGGCCGGGCGTTCGTTGCCGGTGGCGGCCTCGACTACAAAATCACTCCGCGCTTCGCCTTGCGCTTGAATGCTGATTATTTCCAGACGGGCACAAATTTCATTCTCCTCGGCAAACAGAAGCAGGACAACTTCCGGGTCTCAGTCGGCGTAGTCATCCGCAACGTGCACAAGAAGCGGCGCACGCTGGAAGAAGAAAACCAGAGCGAACAACAACAACAATGAGCCGCGGCTCTTCGTCGTTCGCTCTTCGGGCTCCGCTGTGGTTTGCTAGTCTAGAAATGCATCGCGAACGACGAAGAGCGAACAACGGGCGACCAACGGCGACAAAGATAATGTCCGCTATAAAGGGCTACGGCGGCGCAACTGCTGTCCTACGAGCGCCGGAGCATGTCGCTGATGGGCTTGGTCCTGGAGCGAACCTCGTCGGCGAGATCGGCGCCTTTTTCGACTACTTCTTCGAAGCGGCTTTTTGCTTCGTCGGTCCAGTCCGAGGCGGTTTCGAGAACATCGTCGTAGGAACGCCGCAGGTCTTTCCGCAATTGGCGGCCAGCCTTCGGAGCTAACAACAGGCCGAGGGCGGCGCCCACCCCGAGACCAATCATCAAAAACGTGATGGCGGTGCCGACCGGGCTGCTCTCTGAACTCTCGTATTTTCCACTGCGCATAAAAACCTCCTGATTTCTAGAATGCCAAACGGGGCGAGCCCCATCTCTACATTCTAGTCCTTATTGAATTGGTAATTCTGTAATCTGCAATTTTGTGATTAGGCCGTGCCCGGTTTCCAAATTACCCAGCTGCTGGATTCCGGTCGATGGGTCCTAATTTCCCCGCCGTGCGATTGTACAGTCGTCTTCTCGGCGGCTGTCCGGCAGGCGTCCCGCCCACCGCGCCGAGGCGAGGACGCCCTCGGGACACCCGGCTGGGGTGCCGGCGCTATCTTATGCGGCGACGTGCGGCAAATTGGGACACTGCTTTCCGGCTTTCCGGTTTCCGGGTCCGATTCCAGAATCGGCTCGCGCTGTGTAAAATGAAGAGTTGATTCCGAGTGCGGCGGGAGAGCTAGCACCTGCCCCGCTGCCAGAATTCCTAGCAGAGTGAAGGAGATGTAAACCTGCAATGTCGATTCCAGCGACCCAACTCCGTCCCGGCATGATCATTAAGCACAACAATGACTTGCATTCCGTGTTCAGCGTCGAGCACCGCACGCCGGGCAATTTGCGCGCCTTTATACAGGCCAAGTTGCGCAACCTGCGCACCGGAGCCATGTTCGAGCACCGCTTTCGTTCGCCTGATCCGATCGAGAAGGTTAACGTGGACGAGGAGAACATGGAGTTCCTCTACAGCGACGGCGATGATTATTACTTCATGAACACGGAAAACTACGAGCAGACGCACCTTACGCGCGACACGCTGGGCGATGCTGTGGATTACCTGACGCCGAATCTGCAGATCAAGGTTGAGTTTTTCGACGGCAAAGCAGTCGGCATCGAGTTGCCGCAGACAGTCGTGCTGACGGTGATGGAGGTCGAGCCCGGCCTCAAGAGCGCGACCGCTTCGAGTGTGACCAAGCCGGCGAAGACCGAGACCGGGCTGATTGTGCAGGTGCCGCCCTTCATCAACGAAGGCGAGAAGATCAAAGTCGACACCGCTGAGGGAACGTATTTGTCGCGAGCGCAGTAAGGTCAGGGGTGAGAGGTCAGATTGCAGAGGTGAAGCGCTGTTGCTTTGGGTTTTACCTCAGCACTCTGACCGCTAACCTCTTCATTTGAGCAATGGCTTCCACTGACGATCAATCTCGCACGCAAACCCGTCGCTTTCTCGTACATGGCCGCGTCCATGGGGTCGGCTTCCGCTGGTTTGTCGAGCGCGAGGCGCACATTTTGCAAATTGCCGGATGGGTGCGAAACAATGCCGATGGCACGGTCGAAGTGTTGGCCATGGGAACGCGCGCGCAACTGGCTGGATTGCGCTCGCGGTTACAGGACGGGCCGCGAGCCGCGCGCGTAGACAAAGTCGAAGACTTCGATGCCGAGCCCGTCGCCGGACTCACGTCATTTCAAGTTCGAGGAGCTTAATTTCGGGATGAGCACGCCGACGGAAAAGTTGATTGCGGCTGCGGACTGCGACCGCTTGAAGAAGCTGATCCGGGAGGTGCCGGACTTTCCGAAGAAAGGCATTCTCTTTTATGACATCACCACGCTGCTCAAGGATAAGGTCGGCTTCGCGCTGCTCATCGACGCGCTCTCCGCAAATTACATTGGCAAAGAGATTGACCTGGTGCTGGGCATGGAGGCGCGCGGATTTATTTTTGGTCCGGCCCTCGCCTACCGGCTGAATGCGGGATTTGTCCCGGTCCGCAAGCCCGGCAAATTGCCCGCCGAAACGCTGAAGATCAGCTATGAACTGGAGTATGGCAGCAATGCGCTCGAAGTTCACAAAGACGCGATCATTCGAGGCCAGCGGATTTTGATTGTGGACGACCTGCTGGCGACCGGGGGAACGGCAGTCGCTACCGCCGAACTGGCGAGTGGATTGGGAGCAAAAATTGCTGGATTGGCGTTTGTGGTGGAACTCGACTTCCTAAAGGGTCGAGAGAGATTGCAGAAGTACGACGTCTTCTCGCTGCTGCACTATGATCAGTAGCTAATCAGGTGTGAGGTGAGGAAATCCCACGGCTGCAGAAGCCGCCGGGCGCTCGCCCTTACTCTTATCTCTTAACCACGTTTTGAACTTCGCCTACTTCATCAGGCGCTCAACGGCCAGGAAGAGACTTCTCCAAATTGCGACACTGACTGCGAGCGACGCAGTGTAGGAGAAAATCGCGATCCAATTCCATTGAACATCCGTTTCCTGTTCGCGGAACCTCATGGGGGAGGGCTCCTTTTATTTTCAGCGCCAACTATGATGCAATTATAGGCCCCTTTGTTGTTTGCGGTAAGTGACTGAAAACATTCCTGGAGCAATCCGTTCGCTTATGGGAATGAGTGTAATCCTTTATTTTTGCCGGCGATTTGGCGGCAGCGTGACGACAAGTGCCGAAATATGGGCAACTCGCTCACGTCGCCGGTCGCCTGTCCTAATGGTGTCCGGCGATGTCGTAGGACTGGTGATAATCTAGGCGCTTCGGAGCGGAAGCAATGGCACAGGCGCGGAGTTTTAAACACAATCCTGAATGTGCCTTCCAGTTCAGGCCGAATTTTGAAGCGAAGTTCAAAGTGAAGTGCCGTGAAACCTCCAACCAACGCCGGGACCTATGCGCGAATCATACAATTATCGGACACTTGATCCAACCTTGGGCCAAACTTTCTCTTTTGATCGGAGCCGCGCTAGTGGTGTGTGGGTTCGGAGCCGAGGCAGATCCCGGGCCGCTGCCGCCTTCGATCACGACGGCGCCGTTGTCGGTTCAACAAGTGGTGAGCAATCTGGTTCGGAGAGATGCGGAGCGGGCGCGGGCGCTTCGCCATTACGAATCCACGCGCATCTACCACCTTTCCTATCGCGGATTCCCAAGCGACCGCGATGCGGAGATGACCGTGGAAGCGAGTTTTGACAGCCCGTCCACCAAAAACTTTAAAATCATTTCGCAATCAGGATCGAAGCTGATCATCGACCGTGTGTTTAAGCGCTTGTTGGAGAGCGAAAAGGAAGCGGCGGAGCCGGAGATACACGCCCGCACGCTGCTCAACCCGGAAAACTACGACATCGCGCTGGTTGGCTACGAGCCGTCCGGTGCGGGCGGCCAATACGTGCTCGAGGTCTACCCCAAGGCGAAGAGTAAATATGTCTATCGCGGCAAGGTGTGGGTTGACGGCACGGATTTCGCGGTGACGCGGATTGACGCCGAGCCCGCCCAGAATCCTTCCTTCTGGACAAAGAAGAACGAAATTCATCACCAGTACATGAAGGTCCAAAATTTCTGGCTGCCGCAGCGCAATGAATCGGTGAGCTACATACGTCTCGGAGGGCGCGCCACGCTGACAATTGACTACAACAATTATCACGTGGTCGATTCGCAGGTCGCGGGCAAGGCCGGGATTCGGCGCCCGGCGCAGCCCTACGCCACAGAGATTTACTAAAGACTGTCCGGTAGTACAATCCCGCCATGGGTGGCCTGATACAGCCGAGCGTAAATCCAAATTTAAGCCCGAATCCTACGACCGAGCCGCAGGAATCCGGCGTCCGCCCGATTCTCATAGGGATCGTCATCGTCGGGATTGTTATCGGCGTGCTGGCGTTGATTCTTCGCTCGGACGAGAAGAAGCCTGTCGAGCCGCCCGCGTATGCCGCCCGCCTGAGATTCTCGGACATGAGGACCAGCGCGGCGCAGAATTTTGTGGGCGCAACCGTCAGCTATCTCGACGGCGTCATCACCAACGCTGGCGATAAAACCGTCATCCACGCGGTGGTGCAGATCACATTTAAGGACGATATGGGGCAGACGGCGCAGCGCGAAGAAATTCCCATCCACGTGCTGCGCACCGGCGGGCCATACGACGAAGCGGTGGACCTCACTCTATCGCCGCTCGCGCCCGGCGAGAGCAAACCCTTTCGCCTGATCTTCGAAAACATTTCCGCACAATGGGACCACGCCTATCCGGACTTACAGGTCAGCCAAGTCACCGTAAGGTAACTTTGCCATGGAAACAGCTCGACAGTAAGTTAGCGAGTAAATCCTGTGGCAAATATCCTTGCAACACTTAGTTAGCACTTTGCTGCAAGCCGTTTCACGCCAAGAATTCATTTGACTTGCCCTGCTCTTCGGTATATCTCTATTTGCCTTGTAATTGGCTTGTTACTATGCGGCCGCGCGTTACTTCGATCTTATTATCGTTTCTGCTCGCGACCGCGCTGGCCTCGGCGCGCGATAAAGCAGAGAACTGGCTGGAGGTGCGCAGTCAACACTTCACGGTGGTTACCAACGCTAACGAGAAGACCGGGAGACGAATTGCCGAACAGTTTGAGCGCATGCGCTCGTTGTTTCATGTAATGCTCCCGCAGCTCTCGAACGAAAGCGGATCGCCCATTATCGTTCTGGCGATCAAGGACGAAAAGGATTTCCGTGCTCTCGAACCGCAAGTCTATCTCGCGAAAGGCCAGCTCAAGCTGGCTGGACTTTTTCTGCGGGTGCCTGACAAAAACTATGTACTCATGCGCGTTGACGCCGAGGGCGATCATCCCTACGCGATTATCTATCACGAGTACACGCACTTTGTTCTCAGCCGCGATGCAGAGTGGTTGCCGCTGTGGCTGAACGAGGGGCTGGCGGAATTTTATGAGAACACCGACATTCGCGAAAAGGATGTTGCGCTCGGGCAGCCCAGTCCCGCAAACATACAATGGCTGCGGGAGAACCGTCTGCTGCCGCTCGCGACGCTTTTTACTGTCGACACCAGTTCGCCTTATTACCACGAGGAGAACAAAGGTTCCATTTTCTATGCGGAGTCATGGGCGCTGACTCACTATCTGCAGGTCAAGGACTTTCAGGAGAAAACGCGGCGTCTGACGGACTATGCGACGCTTCTGGCGAAGAAGGTTGATCCCGTGACCGCAGCTACGCGCACCTTTGGCGATCTCACGAAGCTGCAGTCGAACCTGGAAGGATACATTCGGAGCGGAGACTGCAACAAGTATTTCAAGCTACCAGCCGCAACAGGAGTGGACGATTCAACGTTCAAGGTACGCGCCTTGACCGAAACCCAGGCCGATGCGGTGCGCGCGGATTTCCTGGCTTACGACGAGCGGGTTGCAGATGCCCGCCCGCTTCTCGACCACGTGTTGCAGGAAGATCCGCGGAACGTCTCCGCCCACGAAACCATGGGCCTTCTGGAGTTTAATGCCGGTCACATGGAGGAGGCTCGCAAGTGGTACGAACAGGCGGCGAAACTTGATTCGCAGAGTTACATTGCGCACTACTACTTTGCCGCGATCTCGATGAACGCGGGCGCATTTTTTAACGATGACCCGCAGGTGGAGAGCAGTTTGCGCGCCGCGATCAAACTCAATCCGCAGTTCGCACCCGCCTTTGAGCGACTGGCGGCCCTCGAGGGTATGCGGCACAAAGATCTCGAAGAGGCGCACATGATGGCGCTTACGGCAGTTCAACTCGACCCCGGGAATGTGGGTTATCGTATGACCATAGCCAACATTCTGATGGAGATGGACCGCGCCGCCGACGCAGCAACTGTGCTGCATGGCGCATTGAAGCTGGCGAAATCTCCAGCGGAGACCTCGACGATCGAGAACCAGCTTGCGCAGGTCGAACGGTACGCGACCGCGCGGAAGCAGGCTACGGAGCGAAACAGCCATCCGGCAGAAGCACTTCAAGCCAGAGTCGAGGCGAACGACACCTCCACAGCGGAGGGAGACACTCATTCCGAAAATATCGAGGAAGCGTTGCCAGCGGGGCCGCACCATTTTCTCGTGGGTACGCTGCAGGACGTGCATTGCCACGAGCCAGGCATCGACCTTAACATCGCCGCCAAAGGAAGAACCATGGCACTGCATAGCGGCAACTATTACAAGATTGGATTCTCCGCGCTTGGTTTTACGCCCAAGGGCGATCTCAATCCCTGCAAGGATCTGGACGGAATGTCGGCGAAGATTGAGTATATTGAGTCCGCTGCTAAGCCGGCAGTCGCTTATGTGGTTGCGATCGAATTGCATAAGTGAGCTCGAGCGAGGCATCCACCACTCCATCGCCTTCAGTACAATTCCCTCCGGTACAATCTTCTCGTGGCCGATAAAAAACAATTTCGCCTCACGGAGTCCGTTAAAGCTGCGGGTTGAGCGTCCAAGCTGAGTCCGGCGGCGCTGGACACAGTGCTTGGGAAATTAGCCCGGCAACACGACCCGAATGTTCTAGTCGGCTTCGATCATGCTGACGACGCCGGAGTGTATCTGCTCACGCCCGAGACGGCACTGGTGCAGACGGTGGATTTTTTCACGCCCATCGTGGACGAGCCCTACACCTTCGGCCAGATCGCCGCGACCAACGCGCTCAGTGATGTTTATGCCATGGGCGGAAAACCGCTGACTTCGCTGGCTCTCGTGTGTTTTCCGGAGAAAGGCGACCTCGAAATTCTGGAGCGTATTCTGGCCGGCGGATTGTCGAAGATGATCGAGGCGGGCTGCACGGTGGTCGGCGGCCACAGCATCCGCGACGAAGAAACAAAATTTGGATATTCGGTTACGGGAGTAGTTCATCCCAACCGCGTGCTGGCGAATCAGGGCGCGAGGGTGGGCGATCGTTTACTGTTCACGAAAGCGCTGGGCACGGGAGTGATTTCAACCGCGATTAAGAAGGGCGTCGCCAAGCAAGCGTGGATCGACGCCGCCGTGAGGTCGATGACGACGCTGAATAAGGCCGCGGCTGAGGTGATTAGCGATGCTCACGTGGGGACGGGTGCCCCCATCCGTCCTGTCGAGCAAAATTCGGCAGAGGCTCCCCACAGCCGCGACAACAACCGACGACCAACGACCGACAACTCTTTTGCCGTTCATGCCCTCACCGATATCACCGGCTTCGGACTGATTGGGCATGCTCGCGAAATCGCGCTTGCCTCCGACGTCAGCCTGGTCGTACGGTCGGCCAGCGTTCCGGCGCTTGAGGGTGCGCTTGATTGCATTCATGCCGGATACATTCCTGGCGGGCTCGTCGCGAATCGCGACTTTGCGGAATGCGTGGTGGAGTATGATCCGTCGGTGCCTGACGATATCCGCACGCTGCTTTTTGATCCGCAGACCGCGGGAGGATTGCTGATTTCGGTCGCGGCCGGCGATGCCGAAGCGCTCACGCGCGCGCTGCAAGAGGCCGGCGTTTCTGCGGTTGAAATTGGCGAGGTCATTCCGCTGACGAAGCCGCTGATTCGGGTCACTGCATGACTACTGTGTTTTCTGGCGACCAGCGTTGATCGACTCCCAGATGTAGGCCAGATGATGGTCGTCGTGTTCCGCCACAAAGTATAGATGGTCGACCAGCCGCATCGGTATTTTCATTCGCGGATGAAGGGCGGTGCGAGCGAACATTCCGCGATCGATGTTTTCTATTTTGTTTAACAGCTGCGAGCGGGCGCTGCGGAATTCGAGCAGAATCTCTGTGATCGGGCGCTGGTTGTGCTGCGCCGCGAAGGTCTTGCGGTTGGTCAGATCGGCGACGGTAAGCTGGGATTCGCCGTTTGTGTAGTCATCGACGCGCGCCATCCACAGTGGTTCGAGGTCCGCCAGGTGGCCGGCGTGTTCCTGCGCCGACCACTTTTCATTTTCACTTGCTCTTTCCATCAGGACTTCACGATTAACGCCGCGGACAATTTCTTCCAGCCGGGCAGGCGTGCCGCGCAGACGCGCGCAGAGGTTCGGATGCTGATCCAGCGGAAAGTCGAGATCAAACTTTCTCTCAAACCAAATTGGTGGTCGATTCATGGCGGGTTGATTCATCGCTATCGGTGAACAGGGATCACCTCTCTCTACAGATGCCCCGGTGAGGGTAAGCGACGCAATTCGTGAAACATGTTCGAAGCCTTATTCCTACCCGTCGCATCTATAGTTTGGTAGTGGCCGGCGAAGAACGACCATTCTTCTTCTAATATCTAGCAACTTTTCTAATGAAAGGAAATCCTGAATGAAAACGCGCAATCTTGGACGTTCCGGCCTCCATGTTTCCGCCATCGGTCTGGGCTGCATGGGTATGTCGGAGTTTTACTCGGGACGCAATGACGCTGAGTCGATCGCGACTATTCATCGGGCGCTCGAACTGGGCATCAACTTTCTCGACACCGCCGATGTCTATGGACCGCACAAGAATGAAGAGCTCGTCGGACGCGCGATCAAGGGCAAACGCGATCAGGTTGTGCTGGCCACGAAGTTTGGGATTGTCCGCGATCCTGCGAACCCCAATGTTCGCGGTGTCAATGGCAAGCCGGATTATGTGAAGAAATCGTGCGACGCTAGTTTGCGGCGGCTGGGCGTCGATTACATTGATCTCTATTATCAGCATCGCGTCGATCCGAATACTCCGATTGAGGAGACGGTGGGCGCGCTGGCCGAACTGATCAAAGCGGGGAAAATTCGTCATATTGGCTTATCGGAGGCCGCGGGCGGCACCTTGCGGCGCGCGGTGAAAGTGCATCCCATCGCGGCGTTGCAGACGGAATATTCGCTGTGGACGCGCGATCCGGAAGATGAAATTTTGGCGACCTGCCGCGAACTGGGAATCGGCTTCGTGGCCTATAGTCCGCTCGGGCGCGGCTTTCTCACCGGGCAATTCAAAACTTTCGATGATCTCGCCGAGGATGACTATCGCCGTTTTTCGCCGCGCTTTCAGGGCGAAAATTTTCAGAAGAATCTCGATCTGGTAAAAGAAGTGGAAGAAATGGCGCACGAGAAAAAATGCAAGCCGTCGCAGTTGGCGCTGGCCTGGGTACTGGCGCAGGGCGAAGATATTGTTCCAATCCCAGGGACGAAGCGGCGCAAGTACCTCGAGGAAAATGCCGCAGCCGTCGACGTAAGACTTACTTCCGAAGACTTGCGGCGTCTTAGAGAAGTGTTTCCCGCCGGAGCGGCGGCCGGGTTGCGCTATCCGGAGCACCTGATGAACATGGTCAACGGGTAAAATCAGCCGCCGAGAAGTTTGTTCACTTCGGCATAAGGCACAGCCCCTTCCATTTCGCTGTACGTGCCGGAAGTTTTTAGCCCTTCCGCTAATCGTCGCAGCAGTCCTAGCGTCGCACGCATGGGGCCCGAGCCTACGCTCACACGCGCCACTCCCAGTTTCGCGAGTTCTGGAATCGACGGCGTCCCCGGCCCGGCGAGAATGTTGAGGGGGCACTCAACGGCCTTCGCCAGCCGGCCAATCATTCCAGCATCCTTCAGCCCCGGAGCGAAGACGCAGTCCGCGCCGGCATCGCGAAACGCTATCAGGCGCCGCAACGCTTCGGAATAATCGGCGTCGGGATTCCCGCCGGGCAGCAGATACACGTCAGTACGCGCATTGATCACAATTTGCGTGCCCGCGTCGACGGCGGCCTGGCGCGCCGCCTTGATCTTATCGGCTGCTAAATCGAAGCCGATCAGGGGGCAAGATGGATCGCCGCTTCCATCCTCGAGATTCATCCCAACAACTCCCATCTCAATCAGTTCGCAGGTTGTCCGGGCGACATCTTTGACGTTCGAACCGTAGCCGGCTTCGATGTCGGCGGTCACGGGCACGTGGACGGCACGAGCGATGCGGCCGATGCGGGCCATCATCTCTTCGCGTGGAATATGCTGGCCGTCGGCATAGCCGAGCGAATAGGCGATGCCAGCCGAGGTGGTGGCGATCGCGGGGAAACCGGCGTCCTCAAAAATGCGAGCGCTGGCGACGTCCCATGCGTTCGGCAAAATGAGCACGCTCGGACCGCGATGGAGCTGGCGGAATTGCATTGCGCGATCGGTGCGGGATTCCATGGCTTGTATCGCTTCGCAACTTCTTGTCGTTAATTTTTGTTACTTTTTTTTCCGGCTCCACGGGAGAATTGTCTCTTCCCTGCTTGCTCGCCACCAGCTTTTTCGCGCATGCGCTTGACGAAGCTGGGCACGTGCACTACAGCGCGTCCTACCGTACCGCGCCCAATCTCCTCCGAGCCGTCGTGCGCGCGGACGCGAAGGATGTAGAAGCGCCCATCAAACGATTCCAGTTCAGCCTCGGCCCGGACTCGCACTCCGACAGCGCTGGCGGCACGGTGTTCGATGTTAATCGAAATGCCCACCGTGATTTCTCCGTCGTCGCAAAATGGCTGAAGCGCCTGGAAGGCGGCGATCTCCATCAGGCGAATCATGTCGGGCGTCGAATACACGGGTGGCAACCGCGGATCGTGCGCGGCGAGTGTGTGCTTCAGTTCGACGGTCTCAGCCGCCTCACCGCGCACGCCGATGGGGACGTGTCGAGCCATGAAAATGAGAGAGCAAGTTGCGACAGGAAATTCGTTCCCCGGACACCGACAAATTGTCTCGATTTTCATCATATCGCACGAAATTTCTTCCGGGCCGGGAACTTTTCGGCAGGTTGCGACATTACAGCTTATGAACGAGACTTCAGGGACCGCGGGCTGAGAGCCGGATTGATAGCGTTGATAGCAATGAGCGGCGCGCCAGAGGCGCTGGCAAGATGGCGAGATAAAGATGGCAAGATCAAGATAATGATCAGTGACGAAGCCTTGATGCAGGAGTTCCGCAGCGGGTCGCACCAAGCGTTTGAGGCGCTGTTTGCGCGCTATCGCGGGCCACTTTACGGCTTCTTTCGGCGCAGACTAGAGCGCGACCAGCGCGCGGAGGATCTGACGCAGGAAGTCTTCCTGGCGGTCATAAGGGCGGCGGTTCGCTATGAGCCGAGAGCTCTCGTCCGGACTTATCTCTATGGCATTGCGATGAACCTGCTGGCGGCGGAACGGCGGAAGCAGTCTCGCGATTTGTCGTCGGTTGAGGTCGCGCCGGAGCCGGCGAGTCAAGATGATTCTGACAACGTTCTCTGGATGCGCCAGGCCCTTGGAAGGCTGGACGATTCAGAGCGCGAGATTGTGATGCTGCGTGAATATGAGCAGCTTAGTTATTCGGAGATTGCCGAATTATTGAAGCTGCCGGTGAATACGGTGCGCTCGCGGCTCTTTCGCGCGCGAATGGCGCTGAAGGAGCACCTGCAGCCGGAGCAAGATATTGCGAACGCTTCCGCGGCAGAAGTAGCAGAGACAGCCAAACTCACGCGAGCCGAAGGCGAGGCCATATGAACAGAATGACGCATCCCATCAAACCCGAAGAAGTGATGGCCCACCTTGATGGCGAACTCGCGGCCGATCGCGCCACGGTTGCGGCGGCTCATTTACGCGAGTGTGCGGAATGCCAGGGGCTGGCTGCTGAACTAGGAAGCGTTTCTCAAAATCTGAAGACTTGGAAGGTTGAGCAGCCGGAGCCGGCGATACCTCAAGCAATCACAAACGCGCTAGCGGGGAATCGAGCCGCGGCGCGAAATGTTTTTCCAGCCCAGCGTAACTTGCGGGAACTGTGGCACACGCGTTGGGCCAGGGTGATGTTAGCGGGAGCGGCTGCGGCCGTCTTTCTTGTCGGGCTGGGAACTTTGAAGTTCGAGGGTGGAAGAGCTAGCAGTGTCTTTTCGCGACGCGGAGCGGGGGTTGATAAGGCAGTTGTTAATAAATTCCAAACAGAATCACGCTTGGAGCCGTCCCCACCACCGCCGCCCCCACCGATAAACGGAAGAATTGTCACGGAGCTAGCGCAACTGCAACCCGCTCCGCCCGCAACTGCCAGCGGCCCGCCGGCGGACACACTAACCACGGAAAATAATCTGTCAGCCAACGGTCCGATGATCATACGGACGGCGCAGCTCAACCTGATCACGAAGGAGTTCGACACCGCGCGAGCGAACCTCGAAGCTATTCTCAAGCGGCATCAAGGTTATATCGGCGAGTTGAATGCCGGCGGCGACACGGGTAGCGGGCGCACACTCACCGCGACGTTGCGCGTTCCCGCCGATCAAGTGGACGCCACATTAGCCGAAGTCAAGACGCTGGGGCGAGTCGAGTCCGAGTCGCAGGGTGGGCAGGATGTTACCTCGCAATATGTCGACCTGGAGGCACGGCTCGGCAATGCCCGCAACACCGAAGAAAGGCTGACCGATCTGCTGCGCAATCGCACCGGGAAGCTGTCAGACGTCCTTGCAGTTGAGCAGGAACTCGATCGAGTGCGCGGCGAGATCGAGCAGATGGAAGCCGAAAGAAAAAATATGGCGAAGCAGGTGAGCTATGCCACCTTAACCGTTACCATCGCGGAGGAGTACACGGCGCAGTTGCAAGTCGTACCGCCTTCGACCTCCAATCGTCTCGGCAACGCCGCCATCGAGGGATATCGCAACGTGGCGGATGGCGTCGTAGCCGTGATCTTGTTCCTGCTCACGACTGGACCGAGCCTGCTGCTCTGGGCCGCAATTCTATTTTTCCCTGCGCGCGTCGTGTGGAAGAAACTGCGGCGCAGCCTCGCGGCGTAGTAGAGTGAACCTCTTCCTGTGCAAGCAAGCGTCGATAACATCGTTCACTTCTGATAACGGCTAATCTGTTTCCGCGCGAACGCTAGCTCGAAGAGCGAGCATCGGCGTCGGCGAGCGAAATGTGCTCAGGGCGAATTACCGGTGATGAGAACCGTAGTATTGCGTGGCGCGAGCCAGCGCGCCAGACGATATACCGGCTGCATAGCAATCGCAAACTCCCACTTGGTCATGGCCGCTACTTCTCGACCTATTTCTCAACTAGGACAAGCTCGCCATTTTCTACTTTGATGTCTTTTACGTTGTTGGGGAGCTTGAGCTGATCGCGTTGCTCGGCGAGTTTTCTCTGCAACACTTCGTTGACGAGCGCCGCAGGCACGGAGAGATCTCCGATCTTGACCTCGGTGGCGTCGAAGGTGGCGTAACCGTCTTTGGAACCGAGATGTCCGGCAAGAGTGAGATAAACGTCTTTGCCGGCGATCTGGGTGAGAAATTGTCCGCGAACGATGTCGCCATCCATCGAGACCTGGTAATCCTTAATATTGGGAACGGCGCCGGGAAAATCCATGGCAGATGGAGCGGCGGGAGAGTTGACCGAAGCAGAACTAGCGGAGGCGGAGCCCGCAGACGCACCCGTGGAAGTATTCGCGATAGCGGGTGCGGCCATCGTTGCCGGCAGCAGGCCGGCAGCTTGCGCGAGCGCGGCGGACACTTCGCCGGATGTCATTCGAACTTCGCTTTCGCCTTCGCCGGCAGCTTTGGGCTGTGCGAGTTGGTTCACCTTTTCCTGAAAAGATTGCGCATTGGCGGCGGCGGTGGCGGGCGCAACGGCGGTTGCAACCGGCGCGGGGCGCTTCAACACGAGAACCAGCGTGATGATCGAAATCACCAGCGTAACGAAACTGATGATGCGCTGCACTTTCACGACGGGACCTCCGCACCTGTTCTCTATATGGTACGCGCAGAGAACCACAGGTTTCAGATGACGTAGGTGCTATGGCCGTGAGGGCGTTCGGCGGATCGCATAAAGCAGGTTGGATTGAAAGGCGATTACTTCTTTTTCAGATCAATTCTTAGCGCACGGCAAGATATCGCTCGGTTCGGCTCCCAGACATATCCGTCGGCAAAGGTAATGCTTTTGAGCGAGACCCGTGCCAGTTCCGCTACGCGCGCGCGGTGGGCATACGTGACCGTGTACTGCAGGCCCGGGAAGAAAAGCGCGTTCTCTTCGTCGCAGTGGACGCTGTCTGATCGATCGCCGATCAGCTTGCAGTTGAATTCCAGGCGCCGAATCGGCAACTTGCCCGCGTTCATGAAAGTGATCGAGACAGAATCCAGGCTACCTGTGCCGCTGATGAGGGTAACGGGGCAACGTCCGGCGGCAAGCGCAAACTGACCCAGGGCCACAACGAATACCGCGACTCTCATTTTCTCGATCATGAGTTTGATGGCCGCCCACGCTCGTTCCAGGATTCCATGAGCGCTTGCTTTCTTATTCCACGATGGCGAGCACGTCGCCGGGGTTCACCGCTGCGCCGGCGGTCGCTGATATTTTCTTGACGATTCCCTTTTTGGGCGATTTGATTTCGTTTTGCATTTTCATGGCTTCGACTACGACGATGCCCTGACCGGCTTCGACTTCGGAATTCTCCGCGACCAACAAGCGCACCACGCGGCCGGGCATGGGAGCGAGAATTTTTCTCGGGCCTTTCTCGTCGCCCGCGGATTTCTGGCGCGAGCGCAAGGATCGCGGATCGCGCAACTCAACCGCGAAGCGGGCGCTGCCGACCCACAGGTGGAGATCGGTTGCCGTTTGCTCGCGCTTGATTTCGTAGGCGCGGCCATCGATCAGCAGCGACAAAACGTCGGGCCGCGGAATGATTGCATCGACGTCGACGGTGCGGCCGTCCAGACGGCACTCCCATCGGTCGCCCACTTTTCCCAGCTCGAGGCGGTATGGCTTGCCGTCCGTTTTGCCGCCCGCTTTGCCGCTGGCTTTGTCGCCAACTAGGATTTCATAAACCATAAGATCAAGATCAGCGCAGCGCTTCCGATCGTCCTTTTTGTTTCCAGTTCGACGATGACGCAGCCGGGATGGCCGAATCGCTTGCCGCATTGCCGTTCTGGTTGGCGGACGATGATGGGGCGAGCACGGCAAACATTCCGGCGGCAATCGCCGCGATTTTCTCCAGTTCTTTAATCTCGTCCGGCGAGAGAGAGGCTGCGGCCGGAGTGGTTTTGGCGGACAGGCGATCGAGGTATCCGGTGTCAAGCTTTCCGGCTCGAAAGTCGGCGTCGCCTAGGATGCGCTGGAAAAGAGAAATGTTGGTCTTGATGCCGGCCACGAAATATTCATCGAGAGCGCGCTCGAGGCGCATGATGGCCTGCGGCCGATCGCTCCCATAGCCAATGAGCTTGGCGAGCAGCGGATCGTAATCCATCGGGACGCTCCAGCCTTCATACATGCCACTGTCACGGCGTATTCCCGGCCCTGAGGGTTCGAGCAGCAACGTGATTTTGCCGGGGCTGGGAAAATAATTGTTGTCGGGATCCTCGGCGTAAATGCGGCATTCGATGGCATGTCCGCGAATCGCTATGTCGGACTGCACGAAGGGCAGTTTCTCGCCGGCTGCGATGCGGATCTGCAGGTGTACGAGATCGAGTCCTGTGGTCAACTCGGTGACCGGATGTTCAACCTGAAGGCGCGTGTTCATTTCGAGAAAATAGAAATTCTTCTGCTGATCGACGAGAAACTCTATGGTGCCGGCGTTGGTGTAGTTGGCGGCCTGCGCGACCTTGACGGCAACTTCGCCCATGCGGCGGCGCATATCGGGATCGACAATCGGCGAGGGCGCTTCTTCGAGAACTTTCTGATGGCGGCGCTGGATCGAGCACTCGCGCTCGCCGAGCCAAACAGTGTTGCCGTGTTCGTCGGCGAGCACCTGCATCTCGATGTGGCGCGGATTGACGATGGCCTTTTCGACATAGACTTCGCTATCGCCAAACGAACGCTGTGCCTCGCTTTGGGCCGATTCGAGCGCGGAACGAAGTTCCTGGCGCGTATGCACGAGGCGCATACCCTTGCCACCGCCGCCAGCCGCGGCTTTCAGCATTACGGGATAGCCGACGCGCTCCGCAACTTGCTCGCCCTCTGCGGCGGAGGCGAGGCCGCGCGAAGTTCCCGGAACAAACGGGATGCCGGCTTTTTCCATCTGCTGGCGAGCGCTGGTTTTCGATCCCATCAGATTCATGGAGTGCGGAGTCGGTCCGATAAATTTCACGCCCGCATCGGCGCACCCTCGCGCGAACTTGGGGTTTTCGGAGAGAAAGCCGTAGCCGGGATGGATGGCCTCGGCTCCGGAGCGTTTGGCTACGTCGAGAATTCTATCGATCCGAAGATAGGATTCGGCAGCCGGAGCGGGGCCGATGTGATACGCCTCGTCGGACTCGCGGACGTGGAGCGCGGCGCGGTCGACATCGGAATAGACGGCGACGGTCGAGATGCCCATCTCGCGGCAGGCGCGTATGACGCGCACTGCGATCTCTCCTCGATTGGCAACCAGAATCTTCTTGAACATGCCTGCATGGGCGCCGACTTCGAGTGCAACTCGCCGCAGTTGATTTTACCTGCGCGCGCGGGGATGTGCGTGATGCAAATCACCAGCCACTGTGCTCTCGGGTCGCAGGAACACCCTCCGCTGCCTGCAACATCCACACCACAAAGCAAAAGGCCCCGCGTTGCTAAGCGCGAGGCCCTCAGGTTTAGAAGGGAAAACTAGCTTACTGCTTCTGATCCATCACAATGCCGCCGGCGCCGGGCTGCTTTTCTGCTTTCGCTTTCTTCGTGGCCATGGTCTTGTCGACCCATTCGTCGGCGGTCTTTAAATCAGCGGAACGGGCTGCCGGGTCATCGCATTGAATGTCGGCGCGTTCGCGATACATCAGGTTCATGTAGGCCATCGCGTCGTCGTAGTCGGGACGAAGCTGGAGCGCCTTGTTCAGGTTGTCGATGCCTTCCTGAACGTTGGGCGTATTTTTCTCCTTCATCATGGCGCAGACCTTCTTGTCCTTAGCGGGCAGGGCGTCATCGGGCTTCATGCCCAGCTTGGCGCGCTCTTCCTGTCGCGGCACATAGGTCTGGGTCCAATCGATAACGGCGACCGAGTAATACGGCTCGGGGTCATTGGGATCGGCCTCCGACGCCTTCTTATAGTATTCCTTGGCCAGATCAAACTTCTTCATCTGCAGGTAGAGGTAGGCGATACCCTTGATGCTGTTGATATTTTTGGGATCGACCTGCAGCACCTGCTTGTACTCGTCGATGGCCTGCTCGGCGTTGCGATTGTTGTCGGGAGTATCGGCGCCCGGGATGTACTGCTGGGCATAAGCTGTGGCTAGATACAGGCGAGCATTGATGAGCGACGGATCAAGCGCGACGGCCTGCTGGAAATTGTCGATGGCCTGTTCGAACTTGGAGTTTTTGTAAGCCTGCACACCCTTGTTGAGATGGTCGCGTGCCTTCAGCTTGGCGCAGCCGGTACTAGCGAGCATCACCAATACTGCGGCGAACAAGACCAGAACCTTTTGCGTAGTTCTCGTTTTCATTGCTTTATGAATCTCCCTTGGCTGCGGAGTGTGAATGCGGTATAGCCCGCGAAGCTCTTAAGATGACTTCCTATTCTGAGCGAAATGCAGGATCCATAGCGAACTCCAAATCCATAGGTCCTTCGCTTCGCTCAGAATGACAACCCGTGAGTCTTTGTGCCCGATTCTAACCGCCCGCTTCAATCTTGGCCGTGATCAGACCGACCTTATCGACGCCGGCCGAATGCGCTATGTCGATCACGTTGGCCACGTCGGCGAAGGGCACGTTGTCGTCACCCTTGACGAACATGACCTTCTCGGCACGCGTTTTGAAAATGTCTTCCAGGCGGCCTTGCAGCGTCTCCCAAGTGGCTTCGTCGGTATTGATTTTCAATCCGGGAGGATTGCCGGCGCCATGATCGATCAGTTGCACCACGATGGTGCGGTCGGGAGTGGGGGGCGGCTGTTTCTGATCCTTCGGCGGAGGCTGGGGCACCAACGCATCCAGGCCTTTCGGCGTCAGGGGCGTGATCACCATGAAAATGATCAGTAGCACCAGCAACACGTCGATCAGCGGCGTGACGTTCATGTTAGCGTTTTGGCCCCCTTTGGGGCCGACTGCCATAGCCATAATGAATCTCCTGTATCGCTACTACGCGTATCGCTCTGGCAAACTACTGGCCGCCCGTCGGCGCCGGTGGCGCGACCGGCGGTGGGGCAAAGGAGCCAGACTTCTTTTGTTCAGTCAATAGTCCAAGTTGATCGACGCCCGCCGCGCGGACATCGTCCACCACCGTGACTACCCAGCCGTATTTTGCGCGGGCATCGGCCTTCAGAAATACTCGCTTATCGGTCCGGTTGGCGATGCGATCCTTGATCTTTTGCGTCAGATCGTCAGGATTGATGGGATCGGTGCCGAAGAAGACCTTGTCGTCGCGAGTAACCGCAACTTGCAACGCATCTTCCTTATCGGCGTCATGCATATCCACGGGATTATTGACCTGGGCCATGTCGACCTGCTTGCCGTGCTGCAACATGGGTGTGACGACCATGAAGATAATCAGCAGCACCAGCATCACGTCCACCATAGGCGTGACGTTGATGTCGGAGGTGACGTTGGCTGCTTCGTTTCGCTTAGCTAATGCCATGGAATTCTGTCTCCTGCGTAGTTCATGCCTTGCCGTAGCCCCAAAACTTTGCGAGAGGAGAGAGCCAGGCACCCGCCCGGCTCTTCCTCAGCAACTCATGGGTAACGACCAGACAGACCTAAGATCAAAGGCCAAGTCCTGAGACCTGACACCTAAGACCTGTGACCTGCCCTTACGACCGGCGCATGCTCCGGCGCTTCAGGAAGTAGTCAATCAGTTCGCTCGAGGAGTTATCCATCTCCACGTCGAACGCTTCCACGCGCCCGGTTAGATAGTTGAACATCATGACGGCCGGAATGGCCACGAACAGCCCGACGGCGGTGGTTACGAGCGCTTCGGAGATGCCGCCCGCGACTGCAGCCAGCCCGGTTGCCTTTTCCCTGGCGATACCGTTGAAGGCGTTCAAAATGCCGACGACCGTTCCGAACAGTCCCACGAAGGGAGCTGTCGAACCGATAGTCGCCAGACCGCCCAAGCCACGCTTAAGCTCGGCGTGAACGATAGCTTCGGTGCGCTCCAGCGCGCGCTTGGAAGCTTCAATGGTCTCGCCCGGAATTTCACCGGGGCTATCCTGGTGGGCCTTGAATTCCATCAGGCCGGCGGTGACCACCTTCGCCAGGTGGCTTTTCTTGTTGCGCTCGGCGACTTTGATCGCCTCGTCAATCTTGCCTTCGCGCAGCGCTCCGGCAACCGCGGGAGCGAACGAGCGGGACTGATTGCGGGCGGCGTTGAATGCCATCCAACGGTCAATCATCACGCCGATCGACCACCCCGACATGATGAAGAGAATGATGACCACGGCTTTCGCTAGAAGCCCCATCTGCTTCCAGAGCGAAATCGGGTCCCAACCGACTGAGCCCTGATCTTGCAAGAGCCAAGCGGCGAAAAGATGGAAATTACAAAGTGCGACTGTTGCCAGGTTCGCTACCATGAGTTGCTATTCCTCCTCGGAACTGTTTCGCGCTCATTAGTGTGAGCGCCTTTCTCAAAATCTCGACCGGACTACGCCGGCGATCAACGCATGACGCGGTCGGCAGTGCCCGACTCCTGGGCGTCTGCCGAAGAGCTGCGGCATACCATGATGCACAAAGAGCCAATTTTTGATGCCACGCCCCCAACGAGGGGCTGACCTGATTTCGTACGGCCTGCGGTCGCCAAAGCGACGCGCCGCCACGAAACTTGAGCTCCTCTGCAAACTACTGATGCAACGTTTGATGCAAGAAAGCCTGCGTAGGCGGAGTTGCCCGGCTGCCAAAAAAGCGCCTTGGTCCCCCGTCTTGGGATAAGGTGGGACGGGGGAGAGCTCTAAACCGCCTCAAAACCAGCTCGTCCGGAGTGTCTAGCCTCCCGACAAGCTGAAGTTCACAACCACTTGGGTCTCCACCGCCACCGGCTCGCCATTGAGCAGGTAGGGCTTATAGCGCCACTGTTTTACGGCTTCAATAGCCGCCGGCGCCAGCATGGGGTGCCCGCTGATTAGTTGCAGATTCTGAATGGTACCGTCTTTGCTGATTTCTGCCTGAAGGACCACCGAACCTTGAATGCGCGCCTGTTTCGCCAGTTGCGGATAGTTTGGCGTAACCTTCCTGATCAAAAGACCAGTCGCCACACCAGTGGACACGCGAACGCGCTGCGGTGTTGCAACCTTCGGGACCGCAACCTGGGTCGAACTAAGGATGCTCCCCATCACGCCACCGGCCGCGCCTCCGGGAATACCGCCCGGAACGCCGCCCGAAACGCCGCCCAAATCCGGCGGGTTTTCCTCTTCCTTAATCATCTGAATCTTCTGGGGAATCTTGGTGGGGGCGCGCAGCTGGCCGTTAACGACTTCGCTCACCATTTTCACGACTTTTACGGGAGCGGCCGGGGGCGGGGGCGGAGGAGGCGGTGGAGGCGGTGCGACCAGGAAAGTCATCAGCTGGGTTTTGGGCAACGCGTCAGTGTAGATCAGCGGGATCAGGATCAGGACCCCGATGAGCGCGAATTGCCCAATGAAGGAAAGAATCGACGTCCACAAACGCTTAGTCTTGAGCTTGTTCCCTGATTCAATAAGGCTGTCTTCAAACATAGGCTTCTCCTACACACACCAGACCATTCGAATGTTTAGACACCGCCCGTTTGGTCTTTGCTCCCTGATTTCCGCTTTTTGCGCCTCGGAACTCCTGCCTCTGCGGGCAGGTGAATGATTCTACGCCACTAAGCCAGAATTAGACCTTAACTTTTTCCTTCGGCTGCGCGGAACTCGTGCTCCCTGGCCGCAACGGCATGGCAATCGGCTTCTTGCCGCGCTCACCGCGCCATTCCTGGTAGGCCACCAGGATGGGGGCGGCGATCGCAATCGAGGAATACGTCCCGATCAAAATGCCGATGACCAGCGCCAGGCTGAAGTTGTGCAGCACCTCGCCGCCAAAAAGAAACAGAGCAAGCACGGTAAGGAAAGTCAGGCCCGCTGTCAAGATAGTTCGACTCAGCGTTTGATTAATACTCTTGTTGACGATGTCGGACAACTTGTCGCGCCGCAGCAATTTGATGTTTTCGCGTATGCGGTCGAAAACGACAATGGTGTCGTTGTTGGAGTATCCGATCAGGGTCAGGATGGCGGCGATCACGGTCAGCGATATCTCCCGGTCTAGCAGCGAAAAGATACCCAACGTGATGAGGGTGTCGTGGAAGACCGTCAGTACGGCGGCGACACCGTAGATCCATTCGAAACGCAGCGCCAGGTAGACCAGCATCCCGGCCAGCGAATAGAGGGTGGCCAGGATGGCTTGCTTGCGCAGTTGCTGGCCCACTTGCGGTCCAACGATCTCGACATTGCGGATGCCAAAGTCGGAGACGAAGAAATTGTCCGGTAGCGAAGCGACGACGGCAGGATCAGCCACGCCTTTTAGATCGTCGATCGAACCGAGCACACCGCTCTTTGTCTTATCGCGGTAATCGACGATTGTTTGAGCTACGGCCGTGTAGCGCGGGTTGGCATCGCTGCCCGATCCGAGATGAAGCGGATCTTTCTCCAACAGATAATTCGCGATGGCTGAAGAACTCGAATTATTGAGATCCTGCTTGCCCTGGACGGCGTGGCTCTCCAGGGCCTGAACGATCTGGGTTTTACCGTTGTCCAGAGCCTGCTCGCTGGTCTCTTGAATATCGAGCTGGATCAGCACCTCGTTATTTACCGCCGGGCCGTATCTTTGGACGCGGGTGTTCTTTAATCCAACGCGCTCGGTATCGGTGTGAATGGCCGCAAGGTCCGGAGTGTGCGCGTATTTAACGTAAACCAGCGTGCCGCCGCGAAAATCGACACCCAGCGGAACCGGCGATCCCGTCGTCGCCCAGCGGTGGCCCATCGAGATGATACCGGCGACGCTGAAGATTAGCGAGAAGGTGAGGAAGTACCACTTTTTCCCGAGGAAATCGATGTTTGTGTTTTTGAAAAATTCCACGCTGCTTACGATCCCTTCAAAAAATCAGTCATTGGTCGTTCGTCGCCGGTCGTTCGGGATTCGTCGTCCACTCTAAGCTCGCAAACGACCATCGACCATCGACTAACGACTGCCTTCTAGATACTCAACGCTTCGCCGCGCTGCTTGCGGCTCAGCACCCAATCAAAAATAACTCGCGATACAAAGACTGCCGTGAATAGGTTGGCCGCAAGACCAAATACCAGCGTCGTGGCGAAACCTTTCACCGGTCCAGTTCCGAACAGGAACAAGATCGCGGCCGAGACGATGGTGGTGACGTGCGTGTCGACGATGGTGATCCAGGCATGGCTGAAGCCTTGCTCCACCGCCGATGGCGGCGTCTTGCCGTTCCTCAACTCTTCCCGGATGCGCTCAAAAATCAGCACGTTCGAATCAACGCCCATGCCGACTGTCAGAATGACGCCGGCGATTCCTGGCAGCGTCAGCACCGCTCCAAAGTAGCCCATGAACCCGAGCAGAATGACCAGATTCAGGATCAGCGCGATGTCGGCATTCACGCCCGCCCAGTGGTAATAAACCAGCATGAAGATGAGCACGGCAAGCATTCCGAACACCGCCGCGCGCACTCCTGAACGAATCGAATCGGCGCCGAGCGACGGGCCAACCGTGCGCTCTTCAAGATACTTGATGCCGGCCGGCAGCGCGCCCGAACGCAGGGTCATGGAAAGATCGTGCGTCTCCTGATCGGTGAATCGACCAGTAATGACGCCGCTGTCGCTGATGGCGCTCTTAATTGTCGCCACTTCCTGCACCCTCTTGTCGAGAACCACTGCCAGGCTGTCGCCGATATGCGCGGAAGTGAAGGCCTGGAATTTGCGCCCGCCTTCGCCGGTAAGAATGAACTTTACTTCGGGCTGGCCATTTTCGTCGGTGCCCGGCTGCGCGTCACGAAGATCGCTGCCGGTTACGGCCGAGGCGCGCGAGATCAGAAACCACTGCTCGCCGGTGTCGCCGTTGTGCGAGCCGATGCTCTTGCCCTGCATCAGAACAGCGTCCGGCGGCAACACGCCACCATGGTCCTGCAACGCCTGCTCCTGGCTCGAATAGGGCCCACCCAGCGATTGCTTGATTTCAAGCATCGCCGTCGACTGCATGATTTCCTTGACCCGCGCCGGATCGTCGACGCCAGGAAGTTGCACGAGAATCTGGTATTGGCCGAGGCCGTGCTCCTGAATCACCGGCTCGCTGACGCCAAGCTGATCGATTCGATTGCGGATAGTTTCAATCGCCTGGGCGACGGCGCGATTCTTCAAATCGGCGAGGCTTTGCGCCTTCATCGCAACCGTCCAGGAATTTTCCGCGCCCGAGGTCGCGTCATAGTCAGGCAGCCGGTCGGAAACTATGCTTTTGAAATCGCTGGTCTGCTCGGGAGGAACGCCCTTGACGACCACCATTTCCGGATGGTTCACCGGATCGGGCTTGGTGATATCGGCGTAGCTGATCTTATGCGTGCGCATGTCTTCTTTAAGGCGCGCAATCGCATTGTCGGAATCGACGTTGACCGCGTCATTGACCTGCACTTGCAGGATCAGGTGCGTGCCGCCGCGCAGGTCGAGACCAAGATGAATACGGTCGGTGATCGCCGACAGCAGGCCCTTGCCCGACCAGTCCTTCGGAACGCCAAAGATTCCGAACAGAAAGACGAGCAGGATGGCGATAATGGTGACTAACTTCCAATTAAGATTTTTATTCATGAAGACCCGTCAAATTGCGAACTAGCGCTTTCAAACCGAGAGCCGACAACTGAGAGCGGACAGCTGCCCTACTTTCCTTCTTCCGCCGTCGTCACCGATACCACCGATGCGCGGCTGATTTCAAGCTTTACATTATCGGGCGGCACGCGCAAAGTCAGCGCATCGTCCTTGAGGCTGATGATTGTCCCGCGCAGCCCGCCGCTGGTTACGATCTTGTCGCCATTTTTCAATTCACTCAGCATCGCCTGCCATTTTTTCTGCTTCCTCTGCTGCGGCATGATCAGCAGGAAGTAAAAAATCGCAAAAATAAAGAGCAGAGGAGCCAGCCCGAGCAGACTCGTGCCGCCCGGTAGCTGCAACCACAACGCCAACCTGCCTGATATGCCCAACAAAATAATTTCCGCTGCCAAGTCGATCCCCTGTAACAAAATACGTGATTGAACCGCGATCGCCGGAAGCACCATCTTCAGGTTGCGCCGAGCCCAACTCGGCACAAGTTTGCTGCTGTCGCGGACTAACTGCGGGAATTGTTTTCTTCTATGGCCGGAGATCCTACAACCTATAGGCTAGAGCCGGCGATGCCGCGTCCCAGTCTCGACCGGAACGGCACAGAAAGAAACTGACCTTATCCCTAAGTCAAATAGAATGCCGGACGGCTCGCCGGGTGTCAAGGTCGCCACACCGAAAGTCACCGAAAGTAGACCTCTAGCCTGTTTTTTCGCCACGGGGCGACGAAGTCACGCAGAACCCCGACTGCTTGGCCAGGCCTTATTCCATCTCTATGTCTTGTGGTTTTTGCAGGTTCAAGGTTTCTCCGTGTCTCCGTGGTAGAAAGTTAGATTAGGACACCATACGGTATTTACCGGCTTTGAACGCCGACGTTACGGCTGCCGAGTCGCCTGACTCAGCGGCGGCGCGGGATACTCCGGCAGCTTCTGCTTGGCCGATTGCGTCCGCTTGACCTCAAGCTCATCAAACAGCAACGCTGGACTGGCCACGCTGTAAGCGACCGGATCGAAGCGATCTTCCACATCGAGTCCGCTGCCGGCCGCGATCAGATTGCTGCGCAGCGAGCGAACGTCCAGGTCTCCAAAGATCGCACCCCGTACCAGTTCTTCGTGCCCGTCTTTTGTCCAGATGCGATAGAGCAGTCGCGGCGTCAGCCTCGGCCCCATAGTCTGCACGTAGAAGCAGTAGGGCAGCTCGCGCTGCTTGCACATCTCCATCAACTTGCCCTTGAGCTCGGCATCGGATTGTGGATTGGCAGATTGCAGAATCAGATTGCCCACCTGCGGTACAGGCGCAGCCGTAGCGCCGGAGCGGCCATGTCCGTTCGAAACCGGGAAATCGCGAATCGGCTCC